>Ga0194041_10000626_pt1 | contig 14427 bp, 15 predicted proteins | sample JunL449m_MetaG_FD_160082 | JGI IMG/M metagenome (GOLD analysis project Ga0194041, IMG submission 160082) | Anoxic zone freshwater microbial communities from boreal shield lake in IISD Experimental Lakes Area, Ontario, Canada - Jun2016-L442-9m | ecosystem: Environmental > Aquatic > Freshwater >...
ATAAACGTATCAATGCATCAATGTATATGCATCAGCTGAATATTGTCATGCCTGATTTTCCTACAAATGATCAACGCTACCTGTCAAATTAATGCATCAATGAATAAACGTATCAATGCATCAATGTCTTTTGCTACAATATAAGAATGCAAAAGATACTTGTTACTGGAGGAGCGGGATTTATAGGCTCACACACCGTAGTCGCCCTACATGAAGCTGGCTATACGCCAGTAATAATCGATGACTTCTCAAATAGTGCAGAGTCAGTTATAGATAATTTAAAAGACTTAACAACACCGGACTTGTTGTTCCTTCATGGTGACGTCAACGACAAGCCATTCATGCAAAAGGTCATGCGAGAAACTAAACCTTCGGCAGTCATACATTTTGCTGCCAAAAAAGCCGTAGGTGAATCAGTCGCCAACCCCCTAGCCTATTATAGGTCTAATGTTGATGGCCTGCTGACCGTACTAGAGACAATGCAAGAGAACGACATAAAAAGCATCGTGTTCTCTTCTTCGTGTACAGTTTATGGCGAACCTGATGTCTGCCCGGTGACTGAGGATACACCACAAAAACAAGCTACTAGCCCTTATGGGGCAACTAAACAAATGTGCGAAAGAATCCTAGAAGATGTCGTTACTGCCAATAATAGTTCTGTTATAGCGCTACGCTATTTTAATCCAGTAGGCGCTCACCCTAGCGCTAAAATTGGTGAGTTACCGCTTGGAGATCCAAACAATCTTGTGCCCTTCTTGACTCAAGCCACAGCCGGACTACGAGGACCTTTAACAGTTTTTGGGGATGATTATGACACTCCAGACGGCACCTGCGTAAGAGACTTTATCCACGTTATGGATTTAGCTGAGGCCCATGTTTCAGCCGTTAAATTTGCACTAGATAATCAAGGTTTTAACACATTCAACATTGGCTCAGGCAAAGGCAATAGCGTACTCGAACTCATCAATAGTTTCGAAAAAGTAACTGGTCAAAAAGTCCCATACAATATCGGTGCTCGTCGCCCCGGTGACGTCATCAAGATCTGGGCCAATGCAGATAAGGCAAAATCCGTTCTGGGCTGGCAAACTACTCGCTCACTAGACGACTCAATGCGAGATGCCTGGCGCTGGCAACAATCACTAACCAATTAAATTCTTATAATTGTAGTAATTACCTATTTTTATGATCGTGTTAGATAGTATAATTAATTGAGTAGTTTATTAATGAACCGGGAGATTCCGTGAATACAGATCTAACTAATTTGCTCCAATCAGCTTTGGATAATAAAAAGCTTAACAAAACTGCATACTTGGAAATTACTAAATGGTTAACTGACGAAGAATTTAGTGAATTTGCACCTGAACTATCCCAGCAAATATCTGAAGAAAAATGGGATTTACTTATGGACGCCTTTTACCGTGTAGTAATTTTTGGGACTGGTGGAATCAGAGGCACCATGGCTATCGGGACCAACCGAATCAATAACTACACTATAAGATGGGCCTCACAAGCTTATGCAAACTATCTTAAAAAGCATCAGTTATCTGATTATAAAAATGGTGTTGCAATAGCATATGACAGCAGAATAAATTCTGAATCATTCATGAAAGAAACGGCGCGCGTACTAGCTGCTAACGGCGTGCCGGTTTATATCTTCCCCTATTATCGCGCCACACCTGAACTTTCATTTACGGTTCGTCACCTTGGCCTAATAGGTGGAATAGTTATTACTGCTAGCCATAATCCTCCAGAATTTAATGGATATAAACTATACGACTCAGCTGGAGTTCAAGTTCTACCAGAAACCGGCCAACAGATTGAAGACGAATTCAAGACTATAACAGAAATCCAAAAACTAAGTTTTGACGAAGCCGTCAGTAAGGGATTAATTAAATATATCGACGAGTCGGTTGACGAAGCTTTTGCAAAATCTGCCCGCGAGGTATCGGTCTCAGATAATCGAGATGTCAAAATCGTATTCTCGCCACTACACGGAGTTGGCTCGCAGTCAGTCTTGCCAGTTCTTAAATCAATCGGCTTCAATGATATCCATATGGTAGACAGCCAAGAAAGCCTAGACGGTAACTTCCCTAACGTTGAAGGTCACTTCCCTAATCCTGAATTTGCTGTCGTATATAAACAGCCTATAGCATTAGCAAAAAAAGTGAATGCTGACATAGTTCTAGTATCAGATCCAGACGCCGATCGACTTGGTATTGCTGCTCCAGATAAAAACGGAGAGTGGCACAACTTAAACGGCAACCAAGGCGCCGTACTCATGGGATACTACTATTTAAACGCCTTAAAAGAAAGCAAGAAGCTACCAGAAAAATCCGTCATCATCAAAACTTCAGTTACTACTGAATTACTGAGAGACGTTGCTGAAAGCTACGGCGTTGAGGTAGTCGGAGATTTGTTGGTAGGCTTTAAATTTATTGGTGACCGCGCCGAGTATATGGCAAAAGACAGGACCTTTTTGTTTGGCTGTGAAGAAAGTGTAGGATATTTATTTGGTAATGGATATCGAGACAAAGGAGCTGAAACACCGGCTATAATTGCTGCCGAGATGGGTGCATGGTGTAAAGCCAATCACACGACTCCTATAGAACTGCTGGAGACAATTTACCAGCGTTTTGGATATTACTCAGAGAGGCTTTTCTATCGCTTAATTGAAGGCTTTGGATCTTTTGATCGCATGAACCTAGCAATGACTGAACTTCGCAAAAACTTACCAAAAAGTATTGGCGACAAAAAGGTATTTAAGGTCATCGACCGACTGACGGGCGTAGTTTCGGATGGCAAAACTGGGAAAGTTATTGAAACACGAGACTGGGATAAGGGTGATATGTTGTCGTTCTTTTTCGATGATAACGAACGTAGTGTTGTGCATGTCAGACCATCAGGAACAGAACCAAAGATGAAATACTATACGATGATAAAAGGCGACCTCAGTAAGTCCAGCAAGACAAAGCTTGACCTAGCCGCTGAACAAACAGAAAATGCAATTGCTAAAATATTTGAAGATGTGTTGTCTAAAATCGTTGTAGATGTTTTTTAGATAATTAGTTTTTCTTGTCCAAAAAGCGCTTGCTAACATCACCGACTTTTTGGGCGTGACTTTTATTGGTCACTAAGATTCCGCTCTTGGTCACAATTACGGCCACATTATCTAAACCTATAACGGCTAGCGGCAAATCACTTTCATTACGAATAAGACTATTGGTGACATTCTCTGTCTCGACATAACCGTGCGAGGCATTACCCTGCTCGTCCTGCTCGTTAATCATGTGAACCTCCGGATAAGACCCAACATCAACCCAGTCAAAACTGCCTGGCATCACCAATAAATCTGGTACTCTTTCGATTAAGGCTGTGTCTATAGGCTCACTCTTAAAGGATAGGTAGCGCTTATCGAATTCATCGGAATTCTTTGCCTCACAAAGTTTCTTATAGTTCTTTTTGAGTTGCGTTGAGTGGCGATTAATAGTTTCCTCAAACACAGATAAAGGTGCAACAAAATAGCCCATATTCCAAAAATAACGACCACTGGCCAGATAGCGCTGAGCGGTTCTTCTATCGGGCTTCTCTTTAAAGCTAGAAACTTTATATATTAAATGCTTGCCGACAGTATTGTCACCGCGCTCAATATAACCAAAAGAGGTGGATGGATATGTCGGCTCTAGACCCAACAGGACTATGCTGGCCTTTTCGACTGAAGTATTAGCAGCCTTCTCGATAGTATCCAAAAATCCTCTTGTGTCTCGAATATGATGGTCAGAGTGCATAAAAACTATCGGTTCATCAGAACTATGATGCTGTTTTATCCGTGCTAATGCCGAAATCACACAAGATGCCGTGCCTCGCCTACCCGGCTCAATTACCGCATGATCCTTGTCTAGGCCTGGCAGCTGATCAAAAACATGCTTAATGTGCGAACCCTCTGAAATTACATAGACATCATTTGTTAATAATTTTGCTCTCTCGTAGGTATTCTGTAATAAGCTCTTCTCGTTAGTTAGTCGAAGTAGATGCTTTGGATAATCGGGCGTAGACATTGGCCACAGTCTAGAGCCAGACCCCCCAGCGATAATTACTATAGTCATTAATATATTATACCAGTTTTGAGCGACGAAATTTTCAATTTTTTCATTTTACATCTATTAAATATCCATAACTACATGCTGTTATAATAATAATTATGAATATATTAGTTACCGGCGGTGCAGGATTTATTGGCTCTAACTTTGTGCATTTAGCGCTCCAAGAACGTTCGGACTGGAACATAACCGTATTAGACAAACTTAATTATGCTGGCAATATGGCTAGCCTAGAAACGGTTTTAGACAAAATACAGTTCGTGAAGGGCGACATTTGCGACGAAGAACTTTTGGATAAACTTGTAGCCAACGTGGATATTGTGGTGCATTTTGCAGCAGAATCACACAATGACAATTCGCTTATTAACCCCTGGCCTTTTGTCGAAAGCAATCTTATTGGCACCTATCGAATTCTAGAGGCTGTACGTAAGCATGGCAAAAAACTTCACCACATAAGCACCGACGAAGTATATGGCGACCTAGAGCTTGACGACCCAAGCAAGTTCACTCCTGAGACACCATACAACCCTTCTAGCCCGTACTCTTCTACAAAAGCGGGTTCTGACTTATTAGTACGTGCATGGGTGCGTAGTTTTGGCATTCATGCAACAATAAGTAACTGCTCTAACAACTACGGACCTCGCCAACATGTCGAAAAGTTTATACCACGTCAAATTACTGAGATTCTTGAGGGTCGTAAGCCTAAGTTATATGGCGCAGGCACAAACGTTCGTGACTGGATCCATGTAGACGATCACAATTCAGCGGTCATTGCCATTATAGAATCTGGTAAAAATGGCGAAACATATTTAATAGGTGCTAATGGCGAAAAAAATAATAAAGAAGTAGTGGAATCATTATTGATCGCAATGGGTAAAGACGCGGACGATTATGAGCATGTGTCTGACCGCCCTGGGCACGATATGCGTTATGCGATAGACGCAACTAAGCTACAAGACGAACTAGGCTGGAAGCCGAAGTACACCAATTTTAGTGCCGGCCTGAAAGCAACAATTGACTGGTATACAGCTAATGAAGCGTGGTGGAAGCCTCAAAAAAATAAAACTGAATTGAGATATAAGGATCTAGGTCGATAATGGCGGTACCTACGACAGAATTCACAGCTCACGAAACTGAAATACCTGGACTGATATGGTTTGATATTACAAGTATCGGAGATGATCGAGGCTGGTATCAGGAAAGCTTTCAAAAAGCCAAACTTGTCGCCGCTGGCCTACCAGACGGATTTAACATTGTCCAAAATAGTTTTTCCTATAACAAGCTAAAGGGTGTAACCCGCGGATTCCATGCGGAACCTTGGGACAAATATATAACCGTAATTAAGGGCAGCGTCTTTGTTGCCTACCTTGACCTACGCAATGGAGACACTTTTGGAAAAGTTGTCACGCTAGAAATTACACCCAACAAAGCAGTGTTTTTACCACGAGGTGTTGCTAATTCATTCCAGACACTTGAAGATGATACATACTATGTTTATAGCGTTAATGATTTCTGGTCAGCAGATAAATACGATGACTATGTTTTTGTAAATTTAGCCGACCAGGACCTAGCCGTTAATTGGCCAATAAATTTAGCTCAAGCTACACTGTCAGATCGCGACAAAAATCATCCAATGTTGTCATCAATTAAGCCAATGGAGTTTTAATGGACGATTCAAAAATATTTATCGTTGGCGCTAAGGGTCAATTGGGCCTAGCCCTCAGAAATAAATACCCTAAAGCCCTCTGGGCAGACATTGACGAACTTGATATTACAGACGATGAGTCAGTTAATAACTTTGATTGGAATGGAGTGGAAATAATATTAAATGCAGCCGCCTATACTAATGTTGACGGCGCCGAAACTGACGAAGGCCGACCTATTGCCTGGAAGGTTAACGCTACTGCCGTATCATCGCTCTGTAAAATCGCTGAAAAAAATAATATTACAATTGTCCATATTTCTAGTGACTATGTTTTTGACGGCACCAAAATTCCACACGTTGAAGATGAAGCTTTTAGCCCACTATCTGTATATGGTGCTAGCAAGGCCGCCGGCGACTTATGTATTTTGCAAACACCTAAGCATTACTTGCTAAGAACATCTTGGGTAATTGGCGAAGGTAAAAACTTCGTCAGAACCATGCTTGATCTAGCCAGCCGAGGCATAAACCCGAGCGTTGTCTCCGACCAAATTGGACGATTAACCTTCACATCCACACTAGTGCCTGCAATTGACCACCTACTATCAAGTAAGGCTGAGTTTGGCACCTACAATATTAGCAATGAAGGCGAATCAACGTCGTGGGCCGACATAACTCGCAAAATTTACGAAATTTCTGGGCTTAAAAATACAGTCTCAGATATTACGACTGTAGATTATAACCAGGACAAAGAAAACATCGCACCACGCCCACTGCAGAGTGCCCTAGACCTAACCAAGATTAAGACAACTGGATTTGTGCCAAATAACTGGGTACATGATTTGGAATCATATATTAAAAAGGAGTCTACGACATGAAAGGTATTATTTTAGCTGGTGGTTCGGGAACACGACTTTATCCAATAACAATCTCGATCAGCAAGCAACTGATGCCGATTTATGATAAGCCGATGATCTATTACCCCCTGACTACGCTCATTAGCGCTGGTATAAACGAAATATTGATCATATCTACACCTCAAGATTTGCCACGCTTCGAGCAGTTGCTCGGTGATGGCCAACAAATCGGCTGCAAATTTAGTTATATTGTCCAAGAAAAGCCACGTGGATTAGCCGATGCATTTATCGTGGGCGCAGACTTTATTGGCAGCGATTCAGTTGCAATGATTCTTGGCGACAACATATTCTATGGCTCCGATTTTGATAGAAAAACCCTTAAGTCAGTTAAGGAACTGGATGGTGGTATAATTTTTGGCCAACAAGTTGCCGATCCAGAACGCTACGGAATTGTTGAGTTCGACAAAGACATGAATGTTGTCTCGATTGAAGAAAAGCCGCTAAAGCCTAAGTCAAACTACGCCATCCCAGGACTCTACTTTTTTGATAACAACGTGGTTGAGTACGCAAAATCTGCAAAGCCTAGCGCGCGAGGTGAAATTGAAATTACTGAGGTTCAGAACTCATACCTTAGAGCCGGGAAGTTAAAGGTTGAACTACTCGACCGAGGAACGGCTTGGCTGGATACAGGTACGTTTGCAAGCATGAATCAAGCCTCCCAATATGTTCAAGTTATTGAAGAAAGGCAAGGCATAAAAATTGGCTGTATAGAAGAAGCCGCCTACCGACAAGGTTTCATAGACAAGACACAACTTGAAAAAATAGCTCAACCCTACTTAAAAAGCGGCTATGGAAAATATTTGTTGAGCTTGTAGAGATATATTACTTTCGTAATTAAATTTAACTTTTTAATATAGGATTTGCACTAATAAAGTTGGCAATATAGTCAACTATGTCTACGGTTGTTTGCCAGCCGAGTTCTTGCCGTGCCCTAGAAGGAACTTCGCCTGATTCAGCACGTCCAGGATATCCATCTATATATTTTACTGGACAGCCAAATGCTTCAGCAATTTCAATTATTGAAAAGCTTTTGGTGTTATTTAGTGAATAACCGTCTCCACTACCTTTCAGTCCGACCTGAATAATACCTCTGGCAAGATCACCGACAAACGTAAAATTACGTTTTTGTGTCCCGGGCAATACTATAGTTATTGGTTCATTATTTAAATAAGATTGCTCAAATTTAGCTATAGCAGTAGCGTACTTACCTACACCATTTTCTCTTGGACCAAATGCATTATAAAAATAGCATATCGCATATGGTAAACCATACCAACGTCCATAATCATTAATAAGATCGACATTAGTAGCTTTGGTGAATGAGTAAGGATTTTGATGGCGACCATCTCCTTCTATCGCAAATTTTGTACTAGAGGCTGCATAGACTAACTTGCCTACTTGACGTTGTCGACAAAATTCTACGACAGCAAAAGTTCCCGTAATGTTCATATCATATACAATATCTACATCTTCAAATGATGGAGAAATCCTAGCATACTCACCTAAGTGATAGACTATATCGGGGCTTTCAGGAATAATTTTTGCTATATCTTTCGTATGACCTTTTCTATATTCAGCGCCTGGAATATGATTTTCTTCTCGTCCGGTAAAATAATTATCTAGTGAAATTACTCTATTTTTTAAATCCGTGACTAAAAGCTCGATTACATTCGAGCCCACATGACCAGCCCCACCAGTTACTAGAATTATTTTTTTTGACATCAGCTAATTTATAATCTTTCTGCCAATACTTTCATAATGGAAACCCCTTGCTTCCATCGATGTATTATCGTAAAGATTACGGCCATCAAAAATTACCGGCTTCTTTAATAATTTTTTAATTTTTGTAAAATCAGGCGCTCTGAAAACCGACCATTCTGTAGCAATTATAAGTGCGTCGACCCCTTTGATTGCTTCGTATTCGTCATTAGCAAATATTAGACTTTTGTTATTTCCAAACTGTGCCTTTACGTTGTCCATGGCCTCAGGATCATAAGCCGTTATTTTTGCACCGGCGTCAGTCAATGCTTTGATAATTTCTAGTGCCGGAGCTTCGCGGATGTCATCAGTGTCAGGTTTAAATGCTAGACCCCACATACCAAAAGACTTATTAACTAAATCACCATCGTAATATTTTTTCAATTTATTTACCAAAACATGCTTTTGCAGTTCATTTACCCTGGTGACAGCTTCCAAAATTTTAAAATCGTACTCGTAATCTGAAGCTGTGTGTCTTAACGCCATTACATCCTTCGGGAAACAGCTACCACCATATCCAATACCGGGGAACAAAAATCGCTTGCCAATTCTTTCGTCTGATCCTATACCTAAACGCACCGAATCAACGTTAGCACCAACCTTCTCGCATAAATTAGCGATCTCGTTCATAAAGGAAATTTTTGTAGCCAAAAAAGAATTAGCTGCATACTTGGTCATCTCGGCAGATCTTTCATCCATGTAGATTATCGGATTGCCTTGCCTAAGAAATGGAGCATATAGTTCAGTCAGTTTTGTCTGTGCACGCTCAGAAGTAGTTCCAATGACCACACGGTCAGGTTTCATAAAATCGCTTACTGCAAAGCCTTCTCTTAAAAATTCAGGATTCGACGCAACATCGAAGCTTACTTTAGTTCTTTTGCTAATTTTAGCTCTAACAAGTTCTGACGTTCCTACTGGCACCGTACTTTTATCAATGATTATAGTGTAGTCAGCTAATAAAGGTCCAAGCTCGTCAGAAACACCTAGAATGTAGGATAGATCAGCCGACCCATCCTCTCCGGGAGGTGTTGGCAGCGCAAGAAAAATTACTTCAGCATCTTTAATACCTTTTTTTAAATCGGTAGTAAACGTCAACCGATTTTCATGTATATTTCGTTTAAACATTGTCTCTAAATCTGGTTCATAAATTGGTACTTCGCCTTTTTGCATTCTTTTAACTTTGGACGCGTCAATATCAACACAAACTACATCGTTTCCCGTTTCAGCAAAACACGTTCCTGTTACTAACCCCACGTATCCGGTTCCTATTACTGCTATTTTCATTTAACTAACTCCTTAATATCCTTATTAGTGACATCATTCCAGATAACATATTTTGACCAAATATAGTTCCATATTAGTACTATAAATGAACTTAGTATTAATGCTCCTAGACTTGATAGATGCAGATATCTGACACCACCATCAACCATGAATGCGCTACCTATAATGGCTGGCCACGATGTTAGATGAAATTGAGAAACAGTGTTTTTGAATGATTTATTTGTGTGCTTACTTCGGTATGTCCAATGATGGTGTAGTAAAGCGTTACTAAACAAAGCCACTTCTGCGCCAATAAGTTGAGACATGAAAAGCTGCAAACCTAACACGTGATGCAAAATATTTAGTAGTACGAAATTAATGACAAAACCACTGCCGCCTACAATGCAGAATCGAATAAAATCGATCTTCAGAAATAACTTAATCTTCTCCCTCGTATATACAACCATACTCCAGATATGTTAGCATATTTTGAGACTTAACTAACGGGAGAATATGGGAAAAACTACTAAACTTTCAATTGTCATACCTTGCTACAACGAAAAAGCTACAATTAGAACAATACTAGACGAAATTTGGGACGTTGATCTAGGCGCAACCAAAAAAGAAGTCATAATTGTTGACGATGGCTCGAAGGACGGTACTCGCGAAATACTGACAGAATTAGCAAAGAAAAATAAATCAATAAAGCTTCTGTTCCAAGACGTTAATCAAGGCAAGGGAGCAGCACTTAAGCGCGGGATAATCGAGTCAACTGGCGATGTCGTAGTAATTCAAGACGCAGATTTAGAATACGACCCACAGGAATACCCGAGACTACTTTATCCAATCGAACGTGGCCATGCAGACGTAGTGTATGGATCGCGATTTATTGGCGGCGAACCACATCGTATAATTTACTTCCGCAATCAAGTAGCTAACAAATTTTTAACATTTTTATCAAACGTTTTTACGGGTTTAAACCTTACCGATATGGAAACTTGTTACAAAACTTTTAATGGCGACCTTGTCCGTAGACTCGCCAAAGACCTAAAAGCCCAGCGCTTCGGTTTTGAGCCAGAAATAACTGCCAGAGTCGGTAAAAGTAAAGCAAGAGTGTACGAGATTGGGATTAGCTATTATGGCCGCAGTAAAGAAGAAGGCAAGAAAATTGGCTTGAAAGATGGCTTGAAAGCAATTTGGGAAATTATCTATTTTAATTTTACTATCCGAAAATAATTATTCATTCCCTGCACATACATACGTAGTTTAATTAATGCCGTGCTAATTCTTTGACTATTCTAGGTCGGATATTCTTATCTGTTGAGTTATAATTTAAGCCAGATGGAAGTTTTGAAACCTAAAATCAGTCGCTCGGTCAGCCTTGCGATCATATTGCCAGCCTTTAATGAGGCTAGCGTAATAGTTGATGTATTGGATTCAATTCCAAAAAACCTAACTATTAAAAATGTCTCTGTCACAATTTCTGTAATTGTGATTGATGACGGCTCGACAGACAATACCGCTAACATTGTCAGTAATAAAAAGGGCGTTACCTTAATAAAGCACTTACTAAACTCTGGAGCTGGTGCGGCTACTCATACAGGCTTAACTTATGCCAAGCTACTAAATTACGACTTCGTTGTAACAGCTGATTCTGACGGCCAACACACGACTGAAGATATTATTAAAATAATTGAAGCAATAGTTAATGATGAGGCTGATCTTGTTATTGGTAGCCGGTTAATAAGTACTACGGGGATGCCTAGACATCGAATAATTGGCAACAAAGGGCTTAGCTTGATTACGTTTATAATTTTTGGCGTATTCGTGACTGATTCGCAGTCTGGCTTAAAGGCACTTAACAAAATAGCCCTAAACAAAATTGAGTTTCAAAGCAATAATTATGCATTTTGTTCAGAAATGATTTGGAAGGCGAAGCAACAAAAACTTAAGATAAAAGAGATCCCTATTCAGGCAGTCTATACTGAATATTCACTTTCAAAGGGACAAAGTAATTGGGGGGCGTTAGAAATTATTAAACAAATTATTAAAAGACGACTATTGGAGTTTATAAATGGATAAGTACACTTTACTTTTTGTATTAAATTTACCTTTCATTATTTTTGGTGTAATTAAATCTATTACACTTTATAATAAGCATTCTATAAAAAAACTTGGACTGATTTTTCGGATTACTTTATGGATGGTTATCTTGTTCTCGCTACTATATGTCCGAAATATGTATAGCTTTCTATTCAGACATAAATTAACTGACAGTGTGCCGCTCAGTATTGCTGATGTAGTACTCACAACCGGTATTTTGTACTGCATATTTCTTTATACGAGACTGTATTCTAAACTAGATGCGACCGAGAAAAAACTTTCTGATTTACACGAGAAGCTCTCAATTAAGTCGTCTGATACTTAGAGTTTTATTCAGCATGACACAGTATTGTGTCCACTATACCGACAGAGTTACTACTAATATTTAGTTCCGGCTTTTCATGAAAATAGCTTGTTTGTAAAATATGAAGTTCCAGGTTGAAGTTAGTGACATTGCAATTAATTTCGAGATTTTATATCCGAACCCAAATTTTATAAATAACAACAAAAATATATTAGTTAAAAAAAGATTGACTAGTGCTAGTAAAAAATATAAGCCCAGCTGTCCAGTGATTGTAATTTGAAATTTATTTCCTTTAAAAGTCCAAAATCTATTTAACCCAAAACTTGTTATTAATCCGAGTAAGAAACTCAAGCTATTGGCTATATAGAGATTAGTATTGAGTAAACGTACCAGGAAAACTAAAGACCCAAATTCCACCGATGCAGCAAGTACACCAATGACGATAAATTTGCGTAATTGTGTACCGTTATAATTATTCAGTTTTTTAAATAATTTCATGCCCAAATCTTAGTTAGTTATGCTGCCAGATTATACTATACTGAAGTTAATGAAAAGCGATAATAAATTGAGTAAGACTAGTGCTAGGCGACGAGCTATACAAAATCCTAGTTTAGCTAGCCTTATTATTGCATTGTTAATAATTTGTATATACATTGCGATTGCCGTTTGGAAAATTCGCTACCCAGGGACACAGTATGATGAAGCCCTCTACGTAAATGCTGCTCTTGGCGGCATCGACAAAACAACATTTATGACTAGGGTGTTTCATAAAGTCCCGATATTATTAATGCCTTATATCGGTGCCCTTAAATCGTACATATACTTCCCTATTTTTAAACTATTTGGCGTGAGCGCAATTACTATGCGTGTACCACAAGTTATCCTTACTGCTTTTAGTCTATTCATATTGCACAAACTGATCTATAAGCATACAAATAGTTTAAGAATAGCAATTAGCGTAGTTGCGATTACGGCTTTTGATGCAAGTTTTATTATATTTACACGGCTCGACAACGGTCCGGTTGTTCTAGACCTATTGCTAAAACTTCTAGCCTTGTTGGCATTGTTCTATTACCAAAAAACAAATCTACTTAGATACCAGATTATTTTTTGGTTATTTATGTGGCTCGGCATCTTTAATAAACTAAACTTTATCTGGTACGTTAACGCATTTACTGTTAGTTTTTTGGTCGTATACGGACGTCAAGTATGGGAAAAACTTGTTACCAAAAAGCGTCGCCTAACTAATGCATTAGTTGCTGCTTTCGGATTTATTATAAGTGTCGGGTATTTCTTACTAATCAACCATACTTATAAACTTGGCAGTTCTTTGGGCTGGGTAGGCCTTAATACCGCCTATCACAATACTCAAACATTGATATCGGGTAGCTGGTTTTATAATTATGTTTTTTCGCCAAATATAATAGGAACCTCACTTATTTTCTGGCTTGGACTAATAATAATTCTTGGCAGCCGAGTATTGTCTTATATAAATCGAAAAATGTATAAAAAAGACAGTCTAGATAAATATGCCTTTGAAAACTTTATTGGCATCATCTTAACATTAATTTTCTTACAGCTTGTCATCACCCTAAAAGCCACAGCCGGCTGGCATTACTTCTCTATTTATCCGTTTTGGGGAATATTAGTTGTTATAGGTATTTTTAAATTAGCAGAACAATTTAAATTAAAGATCTATTTTGAATATGTTTTTATCACTGTATTTTGTATTTATGGACTATTTATTTACGCTCAATACATTCGAGCGTTTACCAAACCGTCGACTAATATTATTTGGTCGACAGCAATCTATGATTTAGAAAATTTTGCCAAGACTAAGCCTAACTCACAATTTATTTCTCTCGATTGGGGAACGCAAACTCAGCTGATAGGCCTCGGTAAGCGTCATCATAATCGATTTTACGAACTTTTTGGACCAATAAACTCAAATAACCCCATGGATATTTCGCGTATCACCAACGATTTCTTATTAACTAAACCTGATGCCTATTATGTTACTCATAGTCCTGGTAATGAGATATTCCCAGGTCAAACCCAAAATTTTTTAAATATCGCTACAAAAGCTGGTTATAGTACGATCGAGAACAAAACTATTTATGACCAGGCTAAGCCGGTATTTGTAATCTATAGATTTTCCAAACCCTAGAAGCTCGCCTCTAAAATGGAAAAGGACTATAGTAGAGCTCTACACTGTGACTGCCAGCTGGCACATCAACTTTACGAAATAGTTTGGCAGAGGTAGGGTTATACGCCTTAACTTCGATTGGTTTTCCGTCTAGTTTTGCCTTCCAGCCTTCAAAATATACCTCTGAGATAATAACT
>Ga0194041_10000628_pt1 | contig 14422 bp, 16 predicted proteins | sample JunL449m_MetaG_FD_160082 | JGI IMG/M metagenome (GOLD analysis project Ga0194041, IMG submission 160082) | Anoxic zone freshwater microbial communities from boreal shield lake in IISD Experimental Lakes Area, Ontario, Canada - Jun2016-L442-9m | ecosystem: Environmental > Aquatic > Freshwater >...
CAAGAAAACAATTGATGAGGCCGTTGAATCTGCTAAAAAAATTGTTAAAGACGAAAAGGCTGATAAAGAAGCATTAGAAACTGCCAGCAAAGAATTAAACGATAAAATAATGCCAATTGGCGCTAAGATGTACGAAGATGCTTCAAAGGAAAACGAAGCTAAAGATGACAGCGAAGACGATTCCAAAAAAAGCGATGAGCCAATCGAAGGCGAAGTTGTAGACGAAGAGAAAGATAACAAAAAAGCCTAAAGATTTCATAATCTCGAGCTTTACCAAGTAAAATAGGGGAATATGGCCAGTAAACGAGATTATTACGAAGTATTGGGAGCAAGCAAATCTGCTTCTGCCGATGAGTTGAAAAAGGCCTTTCGGCGCGCCGCAATTGAGCACCATCCTGATCGTGGTGGCGATGAAGCTAAGTTCAAAGAAGTCAATGAAGCATACGAAGTTCTAAAAGACCAAGATAAGCGAAAACGTTATGATCAATTTGGTCATGCTGGAGTTGGCGGTGGCGGTGGCGGTGATCCTTTTGGTGGGTTTAATCAAGGTCAAAATGTAAACTTCGACTTTGGGGACCTGGGACTAGGCGATATATTTAGCAGCTTCTTTGGTGGTGGTGGCGGTTCAGGCCGTTCTCAGCAACAAACTCGGGGCCGTGACGTAGAAGCAGGAGTCGAAATTTCATTCAAAGATGCCATTTTTGGCACTGAAGTAAAAATGAATATGAACATCGAAGACACTTGCGAGCATTGCAAGGGTAAAACTGTTGAGCCTGGACACGAACTGCACACCTGTGATGAATGTAAGGGCGCTGGTCAGGTAACTAATGTTATGAAAACTGTTTTCGGCAACATCCAGCAAGCAGTTGTTTGTCCAAAGTGCGGTGGCAAGGGTAAAATTCCAGAAAAAAACTGTACAGTTTGTAAGGGCAAAGGTACTAAGCATAAAAAACAGGACGTTAAACTCAAAATTCCTGCCGGAATAGACGATGGAGCAGTAATTAGATTAAGAGAGCACGGTGAAGCAATTGCCAACGGCCCTAAAGGGGATTTATACGTCAACATCAGGGTTAAACCGCATAAAAAATTCACTCGTGAAGGCGATTTGATTCTTAGTGAAGAGCACATCGATATGGTGCAGGCGGCACTTGGCACAGAAGTTAGTGTTGATACGGTTGATGGCCCAGTAACCATGAAAATTCCAGCGGGTACACAGTCAGGATCTGATTTCAAATTATCTAATCATGGAGTCCCGCACATCAGAGGCAATAGTCGTGGAGCACACATAGTTATGATAATTGTTGATACTCCAACCAAACTTACCAAAAAACAGCAGGAATTACTGAAAGAATATAACTCAGGTGATAGCAAGAAAAAATTCTGGTAAATTAGCATAAGCTACTTGCCTAAATGCACCATTACTACGATAATAAAAGCTAATGAAATTAAACAAATTAAATAATGATGGGCTTATTCCTTTGCTAATAGCAGTTTTTCTGGTAGTAGCGGGCCTAATTTATCTAGCTTTTGTGCGCGTGAAGGGCGCTAAATAAGTTTAGCCCCAACAGGGGAAATACATTGACAAAATAGTCCTGTCAGTGTATAATATTGAACAGTAAAGGCTATGGACAACAGAATACACATTGGTAAGATTGAATATATCTCACTGCCCAGTGAGAAGCTTGCTAATGTTCCAGCAAAAATAGACACCGGTGCTGATATTTCAGCTATTTGGGCCACAAATATTGAGCGCAAGAATAACCGTATATACTACGAATTATTTGATAAAAAATCTCCTTACTATAATAGTAAAAAGCTTTCTACATCAGACTTCTCGATTTCTTCAATTAAGAACTCTTTTGGTCAAACAGAACTGCGATATAAAGTGCGAATACCGATTATTTTGGGCGGTAAACGCATACGTGCAACATTTACGCTAGCTAATCGCGCTAATAACGAATATCCTGTATTGATTGGCCGCCGAACTTTGCATGGAAAGTTTTTGGTTGATGTATCAATAAAACCTAAGAAAAATAAGATAACTTTAATCAAGAAAGGGGCATAACATGAAAATTGTAATTCTCTCAAAAGGCCCTAAAAATTATTCCACTCAAAGATTAAAAGAAGAAGCCAAAACTCGTGGCCACGAAGTACGAATCGTTAATTATGCCAAATGCTACGTTACTCTAGAGCAGGGCAAGCCCCAAATACACTACAAAGGTAAGACTATATCAAACCTAGATGTAGTAATTCCCAGAATCGCTTCAAATCTCACTAAATATGGTTCGGCTATGGTTCGGCAGTTTGAAATGCAAAACATTCCGACCATCACTAGTTCTATAGCGATTGTTCGTTCAAGAGATAAATTGCGCAGTATGCAGCTATTAGCGAAGGCTGGTGTTGGTATTCCAAAAACAGTTTTTGTGCGTGAAACGGCAGATTTTGATGACGTTTTGGAGCAAGTCGGTGGCGCACCTGTAATCATCAAAGTTGCTCGTGGCACTCACGGCAATGGCGTAGTACTAGCCGAAACTCCTAAAGCTGCCCTTGCTGTGATGCAGGCTTTTTATGTAGAGGGCGTAAACTTTTTAGTACAAGAATTTGTTAAAGAAAGTGCTGGTGTAGACATTCGTGCATTTGTAGTAAACGGCAAGGTCGTAGCAAGTATGCTCAGACAAAGTCTTGATGATGATTTTAGATCAAATATTCACTTAGGCGGCGAAGGCACTCCAATTAAACTGACGCCAGAAGAGCGTAAAACAGCTCAAAAAGCAGCTAAAGCGATGGGATTGCCAGTTTGTGGAGTAGATATGATGCGCAGTCAGCGTGGACCATTAGTTCTAGAAGTAAATTCTAGCCCTGGATTTAATATCGAAAAAGTTACAGGTCGCAACGTTGCATCATGCATCGTAGATTACGCTGAACAAGTTGCTAAATCCGGACGTCGCAAAGATAAAGTCGGCGCCTAATAAACAACTCGCTCATGCTAAAATAAAAGCATGAATCCAGCTATTATTTTAGGCGCAATCATACTCTTGCCAGTAATTATTCTGATGCTCGGTAGAATTAGCGCATCCCTAGTTTTCTTGAGTCTATGCCTAGGCAATGTACTAGTCCAGTATGTTGGTCCTGAATCTAGTAATTTCGTAAATTTATTAACCCCGCAAGTCCAGGGCATAGTTAATCCGACCGATAACAACATAAGGCTGTTTTTGCTTCTAACACCCGTAGTTCTCACATCAATATTCATGATTAAATCAGTTCACGGTTCACTTAAAATGATTCTTAATATATTGCCAGCGGCTGGAGTCGGCCTGTTAGGTGCACTTTTGGTTGTTCCGTTATTGCCAAGTGGTATTAGCTCCGACATATTAAACTCCGACATTTATTCGCAGATCAAAAAAGCCCAAATAATAATAGTAGGCGGCAGCGCCGTAGTTTGCTTACTATTTCTTTGGATGCAACGTCCAAAAGGTGGGCACGGCAAGCACAAGAAACACTAGTCAATCATTGACTTTTTTACAAAAATCAGCATAATGTAAGAAGTTAATTAGCTATGGAATTTGGGCCCATAGCTCAGCCGGTTAGAGCACCTGCCTTTTAAGCAGGGTGTCGTGGGTTCGAGTCCCACTGGGCCCTCCAAAAAAACAGTCGACAATAGTGTCGACTTTTTTCTTGTACTGCTAAGCTTTTTTCGTTTTTATTCTTCGGTTTCTGATTTTTTATCTTTTGGGGTGCGTAGGGAAGCCATAGCTGTTGTTCCGATGTAGGCGGCTACAATTGGAAGGTCGCCGCGGCAAACTGCTCCGCAACAGGTTGCGGCTGTAATGTTTTCAATGTGCTGGTTCTGCATAATTCCAGTTTTGCCAATAATCCAATTACCCATGCGCTGTCTTATAGTAAGTTTTTCATCTGTAGCATGTGATTCGTGTGCATGGTCGTGGTCGTGAGAGTGATCATGGTTGTGTTCATGTAAATGCTCATGACCGTGGGCGTCATTAACTGCAGCAGAATGTTCAGAAACATCAGTTGCCGTCATGCTGTCGGCTGTCATAGCCATAATGATTTGTTCATGATTTGACATAAGAGTTATTATAACATTTTTACTCTGTTAATTGCAAGTCGGGTTTACTGGGCTTTGTTAATTTTATCAATGTCTGTAATTAAAATTTCATTAAGCCTGGGGTGCGGCGGTTGTGATAGCTGTTAGTTTAATTAAGTGAGCCATATAGCTCTATTATTTAAATACCGCATTAAGCGCACCAATCTTATAAAAATTGGTCTTATTTCGCTGTTGCTAGGCATTGGGTTTGGGCAAAATTTTTTGCATATTGCCGAAGTATTAATTTTACCGATGTCGATCATTGTATTGGCATTGGCCAGATGTAAAAGCATTGCAGTAATTGTGCCGGTTGTGTGTTGCTGTTTTTTGATTGGCCAGGCTAGGGGGCATGCTTATGCAAGGCAACTTAATCAATATAAAAATTTATATAAACACAGTGTAGAGCTGACGGGCATTGTTCAAGATGATGGTAGCTATTCCAAATATAAACAAATGAGTTTTACGCTTAGTGATATTAGAATTAATAATCAAAAATTACCAGGTAAATTGCAAGTATCAGGTTTTGGTGCAAATGCAGTTTATGAAGGTGACAAGATTCAAGCCAGGGGCAAACTCTATTACGGGTACAGTTCATATCAAGGTCGCTTGAGTTATGCCAATATTGAAGTGCAAAGCAGGGGTGATTCTTGGGTTGCAAAACTAAGGCGTCATTTTTCTGCAGGTATTAGCAATTCCTTGCCTGATCCGGCAGCCCCTTTTGCTATGGGAATTTTGATTGGACAGCGAAGTGCTTTGCCAGATAATCTTAAAAAAGATTTACTGATGGTCGGACTGACTCATATTATTGCAGTTTCTGGATACAATCTGACTATTATTTTAGAGGCCTCCAAAAAAATCATAGGTCATTCAAAACGTTTATCAACGATGCTATCGCTTAGCTTAGTGGTAATATTTTTGTTAATAACCGGGTCGAGTGCGTCAATTGTTAGGGCATCAATAGTGAGCTTACTAAGCTTGATGGCTGGTTATCATGGAAGACGCATTAAGCCATTGATTATTATTTTGCTAACTGCGGTTATCACGGCTTGGGCTAATCCAGTTTATGTTTGGAGCGACATTGGATGGTATTTAAGTTTTTTAGCATTTTTCGGGGTGCTGATTATCGCTCCTCTAATTAAAGAAAGGTTAAATTGGAAAATATTTGAAAGCATTGTTGGCTCGGTGGCCTTAGAAAGTATTTGTGCAGAAATGATGGCCTTGCCGTATGTGGTTCATGTGTTCGGACAGATGTCGCTAATTGGGCTACTGGCAAATGTTTTAATTGTAGGACTAATTCCCTTGGCCATGCTACTGAGTTTAGTGAGTGGAGTTGTTGGGATGCTATTTAGTAATATATCTTCAATAATTTCTTGGCCATGTGCCATACTGCTCAATTCAATGCTTGGCACCGCCCATATTCTAGCTAGTATTCCAGGAATATTTATTGAAAATATTAAACTGAGCTTAGGCTACATGCTGACACTTTATTTACTTGTATTACTATTTATTGTTGTTTTAACTTGTCAAGACAAAAAGCCCAAAATATGTTAATCTAACAGATAGAAGTGAAAATAATCTAGTGAAGGTTTAGTTTTGAGCGGACATAGTAAATGGTCAACTATCAAAAGACAAAAAGGCGCTAAGGATGCTGCTCGTGGCGCAGTATTCACTAAACTTGGCAATGCTATAGCGATAGCCGCAAGAAGCGGTACCGATCCAGACATGAACTTTAGCTTGCGTTTAGCTATCGACCGGGCCAAGGCTGCCAATATGCCTGCAGCCAACATACAGCGCTCCATTGACCGCGTAAAAGATAAAGATGCCGCACAGCTAACGGAAGTTATGTATGAAGGCTATGGCCCTGGTGGAGTTGCGGTGCTTGTTGAGTGTGCGACGGACAATCTCAACCGCACTTATCCAGAAGTTAAACTGGCATTCTCGAAACATGGTGGCAACATTGCCGAAAAAGGCGCCGTAGCTTTTCAGTTTGACCATAAAGGCGTAATTAGGGTCAAGCAAACAGGGGATGCATTGATGCTAAAAGCTCTTGATGCAGGCGCTGAGGATGTTATAGAAGAATCAGACGAGTCCATAATTTATACCGACCAAAAAGAACTTGCTAAGGTTCGTGATGCTCTCAGGAGTCAAGATATAAAAATTGAAGAAGCTGAGTTAGCTTACGTGCCAAATACTACAATTGCAATCACCGATGCCCAAACTGCCGGAAAAATCATACGCCTCATGGAAGCACTAGAAGACAACGCCGATGTATCTAATACTTTTGTGAATTTTGATATTGCCGACGAAATTTTGGATCAATAATGAGAATTATTGGTATCGACCCAGGAACCGGCATACTCGGGTTTGGGGTTATTGATTATGAAAAAGGCCAATCCAAATTAGTCGACGCTGGTGTTATTCGTACACCCGCTAATCAAGACAATGCCATTAGACTAGAAACAATATATGATGAGCTTTCTTCAATAATAAAAGAAACAAAACCTGATCATATGTCGGTCGAAAAATTATTTTTTGCCCAGAATGTAACAACAGCTATGGCAGTATCTCAAGCTCGGGGCGTAGTACTGCTGTGTGCACGACAATCAAAGCTTGAAATATTCGAATATACTCCACTTCAGATTAAGCAGGCTATAACAGGCTATGGTCGAGCTGATAAAAAGCAGATACAAGAAATGGTTAAAGCTATTTTGGGCTTGAAAACTATACCTAAGCCAGATGATGCGGCGGATGCGCTAGCTGCAGCAATTACCCACTCAATGACTAAAGTTCACTAAAACATATGAGATAATTAAAATATGATTGCAACACTAGAGGGAAAAGTAAGCGAAAAAATAGCAGAAATTGTAGTACTTGATGTACAGGGGGTCGGTTATGGGCTCAATGTAAATGCTGAGGATTATGGAAGCTTGAATGCTGGCGACAAGACCAAACTGTATATATACGAACATATACGAGAGCAATCTCATGACCTGTACGGTTTTACTAAAAAAGACACTAAGGCTTTATTTGAGCAACTACTAGGAGTAAACGGCGTAGGACCGAAAATGGCCCTTAACATGCTAAGTATAGGCAACGACTCTCAAGTTAGACAGGCAATTGCCTCTGGCGATGTTAAATTTATTCAACAAACTAATGGTGTTGGTAAAAAAGTTGCTGAACGTGTAGTTATAGAACTTAAAGATAAAGTTGGACTAGTCAGCCAAGATATTGGTAGCAGTATGTTCATCGGCGAAAGCCAGCTACTCGTTGATGAGGCTACGCAAGCGTTAATTTCACTCGGCTATACAGCCATAGATGCAGCCAAAGCACTTGAGCCAATTGACCCTAAGCTACCAACTGAAGAGCGAATTAAAAAAGCTTTGAGTGGCAGTCGATAAATGCCAATTCCTACAATTAAATTCAATAACGGCAATTACATACCGGAACTTGGACTTGGTTTATGGAAAATAAAAAACGAGGAAGAATTCAAAAATACAGTTAATGCAGCACTTAATAGCGGCTATCGTCATTTTGACACTGCTCAGGCTTATGATAATGAAAAACTACTTGGAGAAGTTCTAAAAAAATCAGATATAAAGCGCGAAGATTTGTTTATTACCACTAAAATATGGCTTAAAAATTTTGGTTTCAATCACGTTGCTAAGAGTTTTGATAAATCTTTGGAAAATTTACAAACAGATTACGCTGACTTATTGCTACTGCATTTTCCTGTTACTGGATTGAGACGCAAGGCCTGGCAGGCTCTGGAAAATATCCAGGCTGAAGGCAAGGCTTTAAACATCGGTGTTAGTAATTATATGATTAATCACCTTGAAGATATGAAAAAATACGCTAAAATTACTCCTCAAATTAATCAAGTGGAAATGCATGTCTTCTTGCAACAGCCAGATCTTGTTAGATATTGCCAAGATAATGGCATAGTAGTGGAGGCATATTCACCAATTGCGCATGGTAAAGAAATGGATGACCCAGTTATAAAAAAGATAGCTACTAAACACAATAAGACTTATGCTCAAATAATGATTCGCTGGTGCATTGAGAAAGGCTTTGTAGTAATACCTAAATCTTCTACCCCGAGTCGTGTTATACAAAATATTGATGTTTTTGATTTTGAGTTAGACAAAGACGACCTTGCCGAAATTAAAAAACTCGATAAAAATTTAAGAACATGCTGGAGCCCGGTACACATACCTTAAGTTGCTTTTTCGGGTATACTACTAGTAATGATTGATCGTATTTTAGACATAGCTGACGAGCCGGCTGACGAGCAGGAAGAAATTCTAGAAGTTACACTACGACCGAGAGACTTCGCTAATTATATCGGTCAAGAAAGACTGAAACAGAATTTGAAACTTTCAATTGCTGCCGCTAAAAAGCGTGGCGACAATTTGGATCATATATTACTACATGGTCCACCAGGGCTTGGTAAAACAACCATGGCTAGCGTAATCGCCAATGAAATGGGCGCACAGATACGAATTACTTCTGGGCCTGCAATTGAAAGGGCGGGCGACCTAGCAAGCTTACTTACAAACTTGCAAGATGGCGATGTTTTATTCATTGATGAGATACATAGGTTAAACCGCACCGTCGAAGAAGTGCTTTATTCTGCTATGGAAGATTTTAAGCTCGACATAATGCTCGGCAAAGGTCCATCGGCAAAGAGTTTACGACTAGACTTGCCTCAGTTCACTATTATTGGTGCCACCACCAGAACCGGTTCGCTAGCTGCTCCCCTACGCGATCGATTCGGCATGATTCATCGTCTAGAATTCTACACAACAGAAGAAATACAAAAAATTATTAATCGTGCCGCTAGTATCCTAAACGTTAAAATAAAGGATCAAGCATCGGCTGAGCTGGCTAAAAGGTCTAGGTTAACTCCAAGAATCGCTAATCGTCTTTTGAAACGAGTCCGAGACTACGCTGACGTTAATGGCGATGGAATAATTGATACTGAAATCAGCATTCAAGCTTTGAAATTGCTCGATGTAGATAATCTAGGTCTTGATACATCGGACAGGAAGCTTCTGATGGCAATCATCGAAAATTATAACGGCGGACCAGTTGGAGTAGAAACTCTGGCTGCAATGACCGCTGAAGAAAGAAGTACAATCGAAGATTTTTATGAGCCATATCTCATGCAAATTGGTTTACTAGAGCGTACTCCACGCGGACGCAAAGTAACGCCTAAGGCCTATAAACATCTAAAACAGCAAAAAGAAGATTCCAAAAATTCCAAATTGTTATAATAAGGTTACTCATGCAAAACACCAACATAAATGAAAATAGATTATTCCTCGGATATGATTTAGTTAATCTTCAAAAAGGCGAGGAAATTATATTCAAGGTAAAAAGGCATCCAGTAGGAATTTTTTATGCCATGCTAATATCCATTGCCCTACTATCTTTGTTTGTTTTCTTTATTTTTTATGAACTACCTAAGATTTTAAACCAAGAAACCATGCATGTTTCGCTTATCGCTGCGGCTATATTATTAATTTGCTTTTCAGGCCTAATATTTGCTTTTAACTTTTTTTATAGCAAAATATATTTTGGTAACGGCTGGGTTCTAACGTCAGATAGTTTGACTCAAATAAGTCAGCAAAGTTTGTTCCGGAAGCAATCTAGTCAGCTATCTCTTGCCAATCTGCAAGATGTTACAGCTGAGCAAAATGGTCTTTTAACCCATATATTCGGTTACGGTACAGTTAAATGTGTTACGGCTGGAGATGCTAAAAATTTCGATTTGAGCTATTGCCCAGACCCTAGTTATTACGCTAAACAAATATTGAATGCCAAAGAAAAATTCGTCCAAGTTCATAAAAGTAGACTTGTCCAGAACTCGACCGATATGGCTATTGTTCCTAATCTAGATGAATAGTTAAAAAGGATTATTGCGTGCATCGTTGAATATGGCTTGCACTTGCACGCTATTATCTTGTAGATTATTGAGCTTATCTACTGTAGACTTATCAATTCTGACAGCTTTTGAGGGTTCCATTGTTTTATCAGCTGGCGCGTTTCTGTAGACCACTATTTGGATTACTAAGAAGGCGTAGCAAAAAATAATCACCAATCCACTCAACATTAGGCCATGAGAAATTATATATTTTTTTGACCTACTTATAATCGATTTGTAGTCAAGTTTTTTCATGGTTTGATATACTCGTTTAGATTTATTACAAATGTAACTTGATTGGTATCTTTGCTACTAGGATTTAGGGTGATACTGTTTACTTGAGCTGTGCGTCGATTCTTTTCCAATCCAGATAAAAAATTGATGAACTTATCGTAGGCAACTGGTTTTGATGAGTCGCTTTCTATGTTAATCATAAGTTCGTAAACACCTGGTATCTTTGCAACTTGTTTTAGCTGAGACAAGGAATCTTTTCTGCTAGGTGCTGGACTTATTCCAGTCATTAATGATGATCCAAGGTTTGAAGCAGGGAAGTTAATTGATGATAGAGTGATGCCATTTTGAGAGGCAAGATTTACAATCTCTCTTACTGCAACGGCCTGGTTCTTGTCTTCAGGAACAACGGCTTTAGCGATTTTAGTAATATCCTTGTACTTATTGATATCTTGCTTGGAACCTACTAAATTATTTTTGGCGTAGTCTAGTTGATAAGCTTCAGCTTTCTTGGCTTTTAGCTGATTGCCAGCCTTCTGAATATCTGTGTTTGCCCTAAAAAAGCTAACCATAAAAACAAAGACTAATATTATAAGAATAATAATCTGTAGACGGTAAACTTGCTTGGCATTCATCAGTTTGTCCCCTTGTTCTTTACAAGATAGGGATTATTTTTGCTGAATAAGGCTCTAACTGTAACGGTACATGCGCCAGTCTTATCTCGCCCGCCATTACATGAAATATTAACTATGTCAGCTTTCGAAAATACTTTGTTGTTTTTGTCGCTCAAATTTACTTGAAGTTGTGTTGCAGTATTATAATCTGGTGCACTTGCAGTAATATCGATAGCTCCTTGACTTTTGTTGACTGTAAGACTACTTAGCTTGGCTTTGTCTGGAATACTGGCTGTTATTTTTTTAAATACTTCAGAAAACCTAATTTCCTGAGATAATACTTTATTGGCTAAATTGATGCTATTTTGCATACTCTGAATTTCTTTTTGAGTTGAACCGAGATTTTCAGCCTGGTAAATTTTGTTGGTTGCAGATATTTGCTGTTTATATTTTTGGGTTTCCCGGTGTATGCTCGATATGCCTGCTTGTGACAACAAAATTAATCCGATTAATGCTATAAACAATAAAACAGTCCATGACATCAGGCGTTTATTCTGACTTGAGTATTGGTATAACTGTCGTCTGTCTGTTGGACTGATATTAATCATGCTTTATATACCTTTTTTGGATCAATTAAGGCCAGACCGATAGCGTTGGTATACATTGATTTTTCACTTTCGCTGGGTGCTTTAATTTTTTTGCATTCTATAAATTGCCACGGGTCACCATGTCTTACCGCCATCCGTAGATTTTCAGTCAGATATTCGCTTAGTCCTGGCATATTAGCTCCACCGCCAAGGGTAACAATTTGTTTAATTGGTCGAGTGGTTCCATAGCGTTCTTCATAATACCTAAGCATCCGTCTGACTTCTTTAATGATTTTTTCAAGTGTTGGTTGCAAAGCTCTTTTTATCTCATCTTGTTTTTTACTGGGGCTAAGGCCGTATCTGGTTTTGGCAATTTCGGCTTCTTCTGGTGATATGCGCAGTATTTTTCGGATTAAGTCGGTAAAATTAAGTCCACCACCTTCGATAGTTCCACTCACCACTATGCTTTTATCGTATAGCGATATGTCAGATGATAAGGCCCCAAAATCTATAATTACCGCTGCTGAACGGCTATGTTCATCTATCGAGAACAGTCTGCCTGAAGAGCTTAGTGTTGGTTCGACAATTAATACTTCCAAATTGAGCATTTCAGCTAGTTTGGTGTAAGAATCGACTATTACTTTTGGTACTGCTACTATTAAAACTTCCAGCTCGTCACTCAGGGTGTGGCGGATTATTTCATAATCGATATAAAGATCATCTATATTAAAAGCAATGTATTGCTCAGCCTCAAGCTCTATTGCTTCTTTGATTTGTTTTTTGCTTAGATTAGGTATTTTAATAGACCTAGAAAAAGTGCGATAGGCGGGTATAGCAATGGCAACTCGATTTGTTGTAATAGTGCCTTTAATTTTTTTGTCTAACAGTTCTTTGGCTGCTTCGGCAATTATTTGGGGCTTAATTATAACCCCATCTTTAATGGCAGATCTATCGAAGCGATTATAGCCGTAACCTATAATTTTCGGTTTTCTTTCTTTAAGCCGTGCCAAATCTGAACTTTCAGATAGTTGCACTACCTTGAGTGTGTCATTACCAATATCCAAACCAAATAACGGCTTGTCGCGGTAATAAATTGGCACAGATGTTTTCATAATTTTTTACAGGTGTTTCTTATCTTAAATTATACCAGAATAAGCTTAAGCATTCTCGTTGTTAAATACTGACGACATCTTCACTACAGGCGTCAGGGTACACTGTATTTGATATTCCCCATTTATCCCTTAAGTAATTGTTAATAGAATTAATTTGCCGGCAGGTAAGGGCCTTGTCGTAAATGATAATTTCAGAGTAGGCGCCATTAAAGTAATTCGATCCATTGCCGGGCAGTGCGCCTAAGCGCGTACCGCCAATATAGAATTTACTGAGATTAAAAGTGTAGGGCGTGCCAGCTGGTTTGAATGAGGGATTGCTGGTCACTACTTGATTGTTGATTAACAAACTAGAGCGAACGGATTTATCTTTAGCTTTGGCAAACAGGCTAGTTAATAGATTGGCTGAATTTGCACAATCTACACACTCGTAATTCAGGCCAAAAGCATCCCCTGGTGCGTATTGAGATGCAAAACCTGCTTTATCGGCAAATTTCATAAGAGGAATAATTGACTGATTAGCCGTATCATCGTTTTCGGCAGAATCTTTGACGGCGCTTATTATTCTTCCGCTATTCGCACTTGATGCGAAATTCGGTTTAATTACTGCAAAAACCGTCATTTCTTTTTTATTTTCCAACTCACTAGAGAGAGGCGCAGACATAATAGAGTTGTTGAAATCAAGAGACGGCTTATTATTTAATAAATTCGGACTGATACTTGGGGCATTGCCATATGCCAGTTCTGCATTATTGCCATTACCAGATTTATCCAACCAGGAACCAACAGCTTCATTGTTGCCTGAATTATTTGTTGCGCTAGTTGAATACGAAATACTCAGCTTATTGCCAGATTTATTAATCGTTCTAGAACCAAAACCATTCACATAGTTAATCGCTAGGCCCAAACTAGCTTTATTGTTGTCATTTGGATTCCAACCGTTGCTATTGATTATTTCTTGCACAACATCTTTAACATTGATGAATATTGTGCCACTTGGGTTACAGCTATTTTCACTATGGTCAACACTGGCATTGGTGTGCAAGGCATTAGTGTCTAATATGGTTTTAAGCTGTCGGTTTGTTGATTGATTAAAAAGTGCCGGGTTGGAGTCGTCAGGAGCTTGATAAAAGCCTCTAACTTTATGTGTCAGCAAGCCATCGATAGATTGATTATTGGAGCATTGTAATTCAAGCGTTGCGCTAGAAATGGTCGAGTTTTTCGGAACATTGAGATTTTGAAATACCATACCAACGTTTAATCGTTTGGTGGCATTTTTATTGCAAGTATCGTTGTCGAAATTGGCTGGATTGCAGTTATGAAGGGTCAAAGTAGTGCTTTTAGATGAATCGGATGATATAGCTCCATTGTCTTGACGTTCTTCAATTGTATCTCTGATTGTATCTGATAAGTTACCATAATTAGTGCTGGATACTAATGTTTTGATTGGAACACCTGGTTTCAAGAGACTAGTATTGTCACTGGCATCTAACCAAACAAGAGGTCTATAGAAATTAGGGTTCTTGCATTTATCGGTAGACGCATTAAAGATAACTGCGCCAAAGGTTTTTGTTATTTTTGGTCTTGAAGCATTGGCCGGTAAGTACAATTTGCTCGTGCTCCTAATCGTTTTAGACAAGCCGTCGGCACTTGTGCTTAACACGTCAATTTTGAAGCTTAAACGGTAGTTGTCGTTATTTACTAAATTGGTTTCTTCCGTGCCACTGTAGTTGTCGCAATAAGCATCATTGAATTGAATTTTAGAATAATTAATTCCAGCTCTTGCTGCACTTTCAGTAGTAGCCTGGTAGCCGTTGGAAAAACTTTGATCAATACTAGTGCCTGCAATCGATAAG
>Ga0194041_10000631_pt1 | contig 14401 bp, 13 predicted proteins | sample JunL449m_MetaG_FD_160082 | JGI IMG/M metagenome (GOLD analysis project Ga0194041, IMG submission 160082) | Anoxic zone freshwater microbial communities from boreal shield lake in IISD Experimental Lakes Area, Ontario, Canada - Jun2016-L442-9m | ecosystem: Environmental > Aquatic > Freshwater >...
CATGGTGGCCCCCAGTGGCGGCAACCTCGAGGGCTCGGCGAGCCACGGGATGACCTTGAACCTCGGCAAGATCGCAGTAGACATCGGCTGGACCCGAAGTGGACTCACGAATAGGAGGATCAGGCCAAGGCTCTTCGGCACGAAGAGCAGAAACAAGCTCGCTCAGAGTGCGCACCCCTCGGGCATCAGGCCGCACGAGTCTTGCCTCGGCAAGGTTCTCTGCAGGCACCACGACTCGGCCAGCGCTCAGCGAATCAACCAAAGGAAGGATTCCAAGGATTGGGCGTAACGTTCCGTTCAGACCCAGTTCCCCCAGAAACATAAGGCCTTTGAGGGATTCGGGGTTGAGTTGCTTGGACGCTCCGAGAAGTGCCATAGCAATAGCAAGATCTAGGCCAGAGCCAACCTTGCGAACATGCGTTGGCGCAAGATTCACAGTGATTCTCGTGTCGGGCCACTTGAGCTTGCTCGATAGGACCGCTGCACGAACCCGATCGCGAGCCTCTCGGCATGAGGCATCGGGCAGGCCCACGACAGTGAAACCCGGCAGGCCTTGGCCGACGTGAACCTCTACCAGAACTCGATGGCCTTCTACCCCGAGCAGGGTGGCGGAAGGGACTTCAGCAAGCATGTGACTCCAGAAGCACTAGGCCAGAAGTTGGCCGTGGAGGCAGCGCATGCTGCGAGCCTGCTCGCAAGGAGTCAGTAGTGACAGTGTAGAGAGTTGCTCAGACACTTGATAGATATTGAGAGGGGATTCCTCCCCTGTCGCCGAGGTTGTGGCCGAGGCGATTTACTCCGCAGCAGCCCCAGTTGCAGAATTCCGAGAGTTCGCAGATTGCGTTGAAATCAGAATCGGGATACCTATAACAAGCATTGCTGCTCCGCCACACAGCACTGCTGTCGAGGCCGAGAAGTAGCCGATAAGCAGGCTCCAGACAAAGGTACCTAGCGGCGTAAATAGGCCAGCAACAAGCATCATCGAAGCCAAACTGCTTGCAGTGAGTTCCGGAGCTCGAGACTCTGCTGTTGCGCCAATCGTGAATGCTCGCGACGCAAAGCGAAACACTCCGAATCCCACTGATATCAGCGCCCATACCCCAAGCTCAACCGGGCCAGATAGCAAGACCGAGCTGATTCCAAAAAGGATCAAGACCACTCCGGCGCCAATTGCTGTAAGCGCCGAACTGGGAAGGTCGGCATGCCGAATTGAAAGTCGACGAACCAATTTGGGCGAGAATGCCTCACCTAATGCCATTGCCGCCATCAGCAATCCCGAGCCGACAAGCAGGGGTTGATGCCGCAAGTCTTCAGTGATCGGTACTATCAGCAGAGCCAACGGAGCAATACAGAGCGCGACAACGCAGGCCAGAAGTGTGACCCGGCGTAAGGCTTCGCTGCCTCGCAAGCTGGCCCAGACATCATGCCAAGGCCTACCGCGTTCAATGGGATCACTCAGTGCTGCAAGCGGTGCGAATCTTCTGACGATCACTGCGAGCGGAATGGTCAGTAGGCCATTCGCAATTAGCCCCCAACCTAGGGGCGCAACATCGAGAAGCAGCCCTCCTGCTAGCGATCCGATTCCCCATGCGAATCCAGAGATCACGGCCATGCGAGCGAAGGCCGCAGCCATTCCAGGGGCCGCCAGGTAGGCCTTATTCATAACGGGCGAGACAACCGACCCCAGACCCGACAGCGCCCCAAGAACTGGTGACAGCACCAAAAGAAGTGGCATACCTGGAACTCCAGCGAGGAGTAAGAACCCAACGGCTAGCCACACAACGGCCGTCACGGCTTTGCATTTAATAAAGAGAGAGCGAGCTCCCAAACGGTGAGACAGCGTCGGTGCGTAGGGAATCACAAGCGCTGATGTCAGCAGCACCGCAGAGACATAGATGCCGGTATACACCGCTCCGTTGCCGGGGTTGCCCGCAGCATTCGTCGTACCTGTGGCACCCAAAAATCCTGCGGCAGATCCGGCCACAGAACAGCCAACGGCAGCCATATATGCACTAGAGGTTTGCCGCGGAGAACTTGGCGCTCTGATTGCTTCAACGCTCATGAGCGGCCTCGTCCTTCATTCGGAACTATGAGTCTGACGCATCTCATGCCCCCAAACCTGCACGGAGAGGTCATTCCCCAAGAGGGCCGACCAACTCTTCGAGAACTTTCCGCATCCGATCAAGCTCGGCCTCAACTGCTGCAACGCGTTCCTCAAGAGCCTGTTGCTGAGCCTGCGCGACCGAGGTAACAGAGCTACTGCTTGACGCCTGAGCGATCGTTTGAGCTGAAGGCACTCCGGTCAACAGCTGAACCCAACGCTGGTCTTTTTGTCCTGGTGCCCGATCAAGCTTGAAAGTCATTGCCTCCTGCCGGCTTGCCAGAGAGACCAGAGAACGCTCGACAGCCTCTGCGGAATCGAATGGAAAGAGTCGCTCTGTTCGAGTCTTTAACTCCTGAGTGGTCTGGGCACCGCGCAGTAGCAATACACACAGAACTGCTACCTGATCGGCTGAGAGGTCCCAGACTTCTTCAACTGCCTGACGGTACTTGGTCGATCTGTTGGACTGACTATGGACAAACCTGACGAAGCCCCTGTCCTTCAGGGCAGCGAGCGTTGCGTCAACCGTTGCCTCTTGATAGGCAACCACCGGGTTGCGTGAGGTGGTCTGGCTACAAGCCCGAGTCAGAGCATTCGTAGTGAGCGGGTAATCGGCCGGAGTGGTTCGCTCCTTTTCGAGCAAACAACCAAGAACCCGCGCCTCAGTTTCTGTAAGCAGCGCATCCTGAGCAACTAGCTCGGTCTCACTGCTCACCGCTGGTTCGGTCTCATTACTCGCCGCCGATTCAGCCTCATTGCTCACCGCTGGTTCGGCCTCATTGCTCACCGCTGGTTCGGCCTCATTGCTCACCGCTGGTTCGGCCTCATTGCTCACCGCTGGTTCGCTGTCGCTTTCAGAATCTTCTGTGGCGGCGTGCATCTGGGTCATGATCCGCAGGATAATGAAGCGTGGGCTTCAATCCTCATCAAAAGACTCGCAAATCTGCTTGGGACTACCTCTTTGTAGCCTCGGCTCTGTTTGTGGCTGCTGGGTTGCTGGTCTGGGCGTTTCTCGGGTGATGGCGCAATTGGCTGTGAGCCGTGCTTGATTTTACGGCAACTGCCGACTGCGAGGTTCGGCGGATTCAGCCATATGAGGCTCACAAGCAGTACACCTGTCCCGGCTGCAACAGAGATATTCCAGTGGGCATGGGCCACCTGGTGGCAGTTCCGATCGAGGCACCAGACCTGCGGCGGCATTGGCATCGGGGTTGCTGGGAACGTCGATTGACGCACTACCCGCGGCGCTGAATGAATCGGCCCCAATTCATAGGGCCGAATTCACAGGCCTAGCGCTCACAGCGCAGATTCAATCACTTGGATGTTGCGGCCCATCACGCCAGCCACATCGAAGCGCACGGAGTCAGGCTTGAAGGGCGCTTCCTCACGAAGCCACTGCGCTGCCAGGCTTCGGAGTTTGCGCTGCTTGGCCGGGCCTACGGCTTCGAGGGGTGTGCCAAAACGGTCCGAGGATCGGGTCTTCACTTCGCAGATCACGACGTGTCGACCCTTGGCAAGAATGATGTCGAGTTCACCTGAGCGGCAACGCCAATTTCGGGCGAGCACGGAGTACCCGCGATCCACATACCACTGAGTGGCAAGGTTCTCGCCATAGGCACCCAACTTGCGCGGATCGAATCGTGATGTCGACATCTGTTCCCTGTTCGCACTGCCCCATATCCGCGCACATAACGCGATGGGCTTGCCTTGAGGGGGAAGATGACTGCACAGCTTCAGTGGACGAGATACTGCTGGTCACTGAGATCAACGTTTTGCGGCTCAGCGTGAACTGCGAGGCACTGAATTGAGAGGCTTACTCAGTCTCGCAATTCTTTGATCTTTGCGGACTTACCAATGCGATCACGCTGGTAGTAGAGCTTCGCCCGACGGACGTCGCCGCGCGACATGCGCTCAATCTTGTCGATGATTGGAGAGTGCACGGGGAAGGTGCGCTCGACTCCCACGCCGTAGGACACTTTGCGCACGGTGAAGGTCTCGTGGATCCCGCTGCCCTGACGACGAATCACAGCACCCTGAAAGAGCTGCGTGCGCTCCTTGTTGCCTTCAATCACCTTCACATGCACCTTGAGTGTGTCACCAGGAGCGAAGTCTGGGATGTCCTCACGGAGGTTTGGTTGATCGATGAAGTCGGTGGGATTCATGGCTGGTCTCCTAGAACAGCGCTGCACACTGCAGCACCGGAATGCATAAGATCGAGATGATACTAGCTGGCGGCGGTCAGAAGAAAATGGGGAGCGCAGCCCGGTGAGCCAATCTGGACTGAGTCACTCATTGGGAGGATCCCATCGTGGAAGTTGCTCAGCCTCAGAACCGAACTCCTTCAGCATTGCTACGTCTTGCGGGCTCAATCCACCTCGAGCCTCAATCAGGTCAGGTCGAATCTGCTGAGTCTTCCAGAGCGACTGCGCCAGCCTCCAGCGCGCAACTCGGGCGTGATCGCCCGATAACAGCACTGCCGGCACCGCCCACTCTTGGAACTCCGCTGGCCGGGTGTACTGCGGGTGCTCGAGCAATCCTGCCGAGAATGACTCCTCCTGAGCGGAGTCAGCATTTCCCATCACGCCAGGGATAAGGCGCCCCACGGCCTCCATCACTACCATCGCAGCCACCTCGCCACCCGAGAGCACAAAGTCGCCGATCGAGAGTTCATCATCTACAAGGTGCTCCCGTACTCGATTATCGATGCCCTCGTAGCGTCCGCAGAGCAAGGAGAAACCGCCACACGCCGCGAGTTCTTGAGCGCAGGCTTGGTCAAGCTTGCGCCCGCCAGGTCCCAGCAGAAAGAGCGGGCGAGGCGGCTGCTCTCTCTCTACGGTGTCAAAGACTGGGCCCGCCTTGAGCACCATTCCTGCTCCCCCGCCAAACGGTGAATCATCAACGGTGCGATGTGCGTCAACGGTTGCGTCACGCAGGTCATGCACCCGCAGGTCCAACAGTCCGTCGGTTGCAGCGCGCCCAATCAAGCTATGCGCGGCGAACTCGCGAACCATCTCGGGGAAGATCGTCAAGACGTCGATGCGCATAGGAGCCTCCGATCAGCGATACAAGCCTCATCAACACAAGCGTCAGAAACACAAGCCTCATCAACACAAGCGTTCATGAGTCGAGCAGTTCGAACAACCCGTCGGGAGTGTCGACGAGGAGCACCCCGTTAACTGGGCCACCCACAGCAAAGACCACTGGAATCAAAATCCCTGATTCAAGAACAAGTAAATCTGCAGCTGGGTTATCCATCACTGACTCAATGCGGCCGCGGTCCGTCCCATCTGAAGTCCGCACCATGCATCCAATGAGCTCGTGAACCCACAGGCCATTCGGGTCGCTAATGGGTGCTGCGCTCAGCACCGTCCCGCGAGCCTTCTCTGCGGCTTCTCGAGAATCACAACCCTTGAAGTGAACAATCCAGCGGTCGTGATGTTTACGCGAGCTGACCACGGTGAGCGGGCCTCGATCTGATTCAAGTTCGGACCCCGGAGCAACGCGCTCGGTGCGGTCAGAACTGAGATACACCACCACTTCACCACGCAGGCCGTGCGCCTTGGTGATTCGACCAACCTCAAGCAGTCCATCTCCCTCGGAGCTCGGCGCACCCGAAGTTGACATGTGAGAACTCAGTCGACGAACTCGACGTCGATTTCGACGCCATCTCGGGCCGCTGCGGCACGAGTCACGATACGAATGGCTGATGCCATGCGTCCACGCTTACCAATGATGCGTCCCATATCACCCTGAGCTACGTACAGGTTCAGGCGAGGATGCGACGGTCCATCAACTACCTCGACCCTGACGCTGTCGGGGGTCTCGACAAGTGATCGAGCAATAGTTTCCAACACCGCAGTCGCCTGCACGGGCCGAGCGGAGGTTCCCGCAGGGTCCTGCTGATTGGCGGAATCCTCGACCGCGAAGTCTTCCTCGCTCACTTGCTCGCCTTCGATGCTTGAAACTCATCCCAAGCGCCGGAAATCACCAGAAGTTTCTGCACACGCTCAGATGGCTGTGCACCCTTCTTGAGCCATTCAATGGCTTTTTCGTTATCGACGGTAATTGCCGATGGCTCACGACGAGGGTCGTAGGTTCCAACGATCTCTAGGTACTTGCCATCGCGAGGTGAGCGGGCGTCTGCCGCAACGATTCGGTACGAAGGTTGCTTCTTCTTGCCTACCCGCGTGAGGCGGAGTCGAACTGCCACGATGTGTAACTTCTTTCAGTCTGGTTCTTCGGTGGTGGCACTCCCACGGGAATGTGAGAGTGGCACACGTGATTTCTCTTGGCGCTGCAGAACTCTCCGCGAACACCCTCAGCCCAAAACGGGGGACTACATATGATGGTCGGAGCAAGGTGTCTTCGGCAAGCTCAGAGAGAGTTTCTGATTGGACTCTTCACGCGAGCCGCCCGAGAAGTGGGCTTTCAACGCCGATCAGGGCAGGGTTTCGGAGCCCGCAGACCCTCCGCGGCCGGGCAGTTGCGCCTCCATCTCTTCGAGCGTGGGAAACGCAAATGCCTTCTTATCAACTTGCACCGGCCCCTTTGCCGTCACACGACCTCCGCCCTTCTTTCCCTTCTTGGCCTTCTTCGCTTTGCGCTTGGCAAACTTGTTGCCGCCCATCTGCTGCATCATCTGTCGCATTTGTTTGAACTGATTGACCAACTGAGTCACATCTGTGGCAGAGGAACCGGATCCCTTCGCTATGCGATCACGTCTGGAATTGTCAATGATTTCGGGCTTGCTGCGCTCCTCGGGAGTCATGGACTTGATGATCCCCTCGACGCGAGCAATCTGCCGATCGTCAATCTCTACGTCGCGAACCTCTTTCGGAACGCCAGGCAACATCGACATCACACCCGACAGCGGACCCATCTTCTTGAGCGCCTGCATTTGATCCAAGAAATCTTCAAGGGTGAACGTGCCGTCCATCAGGCGGGCTGCGGCTTCTTCAGCTTGATCCTGTTCGAATGCGCCTTCAGCTTTTTCGATGAGCGTTGCAAGGTCGCCCTCACCAAGAATTCGCCCTGCAAGGCGATCTGGGTGGAACAAGTCGAAGTCTTCGAGCTTCTCGCCAGTGGATGCGAACGCAATCGGCCGACCGACAACCTCTTTCACCGACAGTGCCGCTCCACCGCGAGCGTCGCCATCGAGCTTCGTTAAAATAACACCGTCGAGTTCAAGCGTTGCGTGAAATGACTCTGCAACTGAGACGGCATCTTGGCCGGTCATGGCATCGACTACGAAGAAGGTGTAGTCGGGCTGTACCTCATCAGAAATTTGCCGAACCTGAGCCATCAGCTCAGCATCGATTGCCAGCCGGCCGGCGGTATCGACAATGAGGACGTCACGACCCAAGCGGCGGGCCTCGGCAACGGCAGCGCGAGCCACGTCGACGGGGTCTCCAACTCCAGAGAGCACTACCTCGTCGGAGGCAGAGAAAACAGGCACATCGATCTGTGCTGCGAGTGTGCGCAGCTGAGCAACAGCGGCAGGACGCTGCAGATCTGCACCGACCAACATCGGGTTGCGGCCCTGCGCCTTGAACCACTTGGCTAGCTTTGCCGAGTTCGTGGTCTTTCCAGATCCCTGCAGGCCTGCCATCAGCACCACCGTCGGTGGCTTCGAGGCATACGTTATGCGCAGGGTCTCACCGCCCAGGGTTTGGGTGAGTTCCTCGAGGACGATCTTCTTGACCTGCAGTGCAGGGTTGAGCGATCTCGAAAGATCCTCCCCTACTGCACGCTCGCGAATGCGCTCCTGTAGCGCCTTCACCACTTCGAGATTGACGTCAGCCTCGAGGAGCGCCATGCGGATCTCCCGCAGCACCTCGTCTACATCTGCTTCAGAAAGTCGACCCTTCCCTCGAAGCCGAGTAAAGATTCCATCAAATCGATCGCTGAGTGACTCAAACATTTGCAGGTCATGCTACCGGTGTTCGCTACGTTGACTCCAACGCTCACCCTAAGCAAAGAGCGCGTCCACGAACTCATCGGAGTTGAAGTCCACTAGGTCAACTGCCGTCTCACCAAGCCCCACGAGTTTGACGGGAATCCCAAGCTCTGAGCGGATCGCAAAAACAATCCCACCTTTGGCTGAGCCGTCGAGTTTGGTGAGAACCACCCCGGTCACCTCTGTTGCCTCAGTAAATTGGCGAGCCTGCTGCAAACCGTTCTGACCAGTTGTTGCATCCAGTACGAGAAGTACCTCGGTAACGGTGCCATCACCTTTGTCGGCGACTCTTCGCACCTTGGCCAACTCTTCCATCAGGTTGGCCTTGTTATGTAAGCGACCCGCTGTATCTGCAAGCACAATATCGGCACCCTTTGCGGCTGCTGAGGAGACAGCATCAAAGATCACTGCTGAAGGGTCTCCGCCCTCTTCACCCCGTACTAGGTCCGCGCCACAACGATCCGCCCAAGTGCCAAGCTGTTCTGCCGCAGCGGCTCGGAAGGTATCTCCGGCAGCCATAACCACTCGGTCGCCTTGGTCTGTCAGCCGCTTCCCAAGTTTGCCGATTGTGGTCGTCTTACCCACACCATTAACTCCAACAAAGAGCCAGATGGTTGGTGCTGTCTCAGCACGAGCGAGGGTGACCGGACCGGCTAGCTCAGCCTTCATCTCTTCTTTCACTGCAGCCACGAGTTCAGCCGATGTGCTGAGGTCTCGCTCTTTCACCGTGAGTCGGACAGCACCAAGCAAACTCTGGGCGGGTCCGATTCCCACGTCTGCTCGAATGAGAGCCTCTTCGAGTTCATTCCAACTCTCGGCGTCAATCTCTGAGCGAGAAAGAACTGACCCGAGGAACCCGGAAAACGTAGAGCGCGCCTTCGTGAGGCGCTCACGAAAATTTGGGCGCTCATCCTCCGCCGCTTCGGCTGCGGCTCGAGCGAGTCTGGCATCTTCGCCCTCCTGCTCGGCCTGTTCAGCCGCTGCAATATTTGCGGCTTCTTCCTCAGGGGTGAGTTCTGGGCCAGTAATAGCAATTCCTGTGCCAAGAATTCCGGCAACAGGTTCCACTATTTCTATCTCGGGGCCCGCTAAAGAATTCGGGTCCTCGGGCTGCGATCCAGCTTCACGAGGAAGGGTTCCCTCGGGAGGACCCTCGAGGAGTTCACCCTTACTTGGCCGACCCAGCATGACTGCGCCGGCAACCACAACAACAAGCGAAAAGACGATGATGAGTATCAGAATGGGTGACATAAGAAATGCATGCTACAAGTCATGGGGCCGCGCAGTCTCAGACATGACGAGTAGTGCGGTTTTCGACCTGCTGAGCGGCCTTGTGTCACCGAGATGCACTCAGCTTCTCCCCATGCAGGGCAAGCTATGTCAACACGAAAACTACCGCTAGCTGAAAATTGCGTCAGTAATTTCAGCCTGCGACAAGCAGAACTTCAATTCGCCCCGTACCGTGCAACCCGTACACAAGATCAAGCTCGAGCAGAACTGCTCGACTGAGGAGCTAGATGGACCCCTCCACCACCCCACAACAGCCAGTGACAACGCCACCCGGCGCGGCCACCCTCGCACCGCCCCCGGCGGCACCTTCTGCTCATCCTCAGATGCCTGCATCACAGCCCGAGGTGGCAGTTGCAGACTCTGCGGTACTTGAACAGCTGCTCTTCGAGATGAAGAAAGTGATTGTCGGTCAGGATCGCGCAATTGAACGCTTGCTCACCTGTTTGTTAGCTGGCGGACATTGCCTTCTGGAGAGTGTTCCTGGGCTGGCAAAAACACTTTCGGCTGAAACAATGGCTCTGTCGGTGGGCGGAACTTTCTCTCGCATCCAGTTCACCCCAGACCTGTTGCCCGCAGACGTGGTCGGAACTCGAATTTATCGGGCGTCAAGTGAATCGTTCGATGTAGAACTCGGGCCGATCTTTGCCAACTTTGTTCTTGCAGACGAGATCAATCGTGCACCCGCAAAGGTTCAGTCAGCCCTGCTCGAAGTGATGGCAGAACAACAGGTCACCATTGGCGGAAACACTCATAAGCTCGAGGGACCCTTCATTGTTCTCGCTACTCAAAACCCAATCGAGTCCGAGGGTGTCTATCCGCTGCCAGAGGCTCAGCGCGACCGATTCTTGATGAAGGTCCTTCTTGGGTACCCTTCTCCCAACGAAGAGGTAGAGATTGTGCAACGGATGGGAACCGCCGCCCCCGAGGCCCATCAAGTGGTAACCCTGGATCAGGTCCGGCAACTTCAGCAAGCCGCAGAACAGGTCTATGTGGATCGAAGCGTGCTCGAATATGCAGTCAATCTGGTGCTGTGCACTCGCACACCAGAGAACTTTGGGTTGGCTGAACTGCGAAGCTACATCGAACTCGGGGCAAGCCCGCGTGCCTCGATTGGTCTGATCCGAGGAGGCCGGGCACTGGCCTTGCTCCGCGGACGCAATTACTTAACCCCCCAAGACGTCTTTGATGTTGCCCCTGAAATCCTGCGACACCGACTGCTGCTCTCGTACGAGGCCCTGGCCCAAGATATTGATGTAGAACAAGTGGTGAATCGCATACTTTCCACTGTCCCAGCACCACGGGTGAGTCCTACGCAGACCTCCCCGATTGCCGTGGACCCCTATGCAGTGAGCACCCCGGACACCCCAGCCTGGGGAGTCTGAGTCCAGTGGCCGGGCTTTCGGACACATTAGGTTTGGTCGGAGATCGACCAGCCGAAGAGATTGTTCGACGGCTCACCCTCGACATCACGCGCCGCCTCGACGGCATGTTGCATGGCGACTTTATGGGTATCGTGCCAGGCCGAGGCAGCGAACCGGGCGAGGCTCGCGCCTATTCGCCTGGTGATGACGTTCGCCACATTGACTGGAATGTCACAGCACGTATGCAGGACCCGTACCTGCGAGAAACTATTGCCGATCGCGAACTCGAGACTTGGATGCTCGTTGACCGCTCCGCTGGACTCGACTTTGGAACAGCTCTCTGCGAGAAACGAGACCTAGTTCTTGGAGCTTCGGCCGGTATTGGATTGTTGACTGCTCGCGGAGGAAACCGCGTTGGAGCGGTCATGCTTCGCGGTTCAGAGGTCACCACCATGCCGCCGCGGCAGGGTCGCAGGAATCTGCTGGGGATTTTGGACCGCGTGCTGGAGTCCCCTCGAGAGGACGGCTCGGGAGCCACCGACCTTGCAGTTGGCTTGCGCCGAATCAGTGCCGTGGCCCCTCGACGCGGTCTCGTGGTTGCAATCTCGGACTTCTTATCAGATCCAGCTACTTGGAAGAACCCGCTCGGATCCCTCGCTGTTCGTCACTCGGTGTTGTGCATTCAGGTGGTCGATCCCCGAGATTTGGATCTGCCAGCTATTGGCATGTTGCAGTTTCAGGACCCGGCAAGCGGAGCGGTGCGGGAAGTAAACACCGATGACAAGAAACTGCGCGAGCGCTACGCGGCGGCAGCTACTGAACAACACGCACAGATCGCTTCACAGATCCGAGGCGCTGGAGCAGACCACCTTGTGCTGCGCACTGATGGGGACTGGTTGATGGATCTTGCGCAATACGTCTCGCGGAGACGCCACCGAGCTGAAATGACCGCTGGGAGGCGGACCCGATGACCGAATGGTTTCTTGCTCCAATTCGCCTGTGGTGCCTACTGGGCGTGGTTGCGCTCATTGCGCTGTACGTGTTCATGCAGTTCACTCGGCCGCGCTACACAGTGCGGTTTTCAAATCTCAATCTTCTAGACAAACTCGCGCCAAAACGGCCCGGCTGGCGACGGCACCTTGGAGCAGGTTTCTTCGCTCTTGCCTTAGCAACATTAGTAATCGCCTATGCCCAACCGATCATGACAGTCAAGGTTCCCCAGGAACGCACCACCATCATGTTGGCGATCGACACTTCGCTGTCGATGGCTGCCACTGACGTGGCGCCCAGTCGGCTCAAGGCAGCCCAGACTGCAGCGGTAGCGTTTCTGGATGAACTCCCACCGAACCTCAATGTGGGGCTCGTAAGTTTTGCTGGCACTGCGCAGCTACTCGTTCCACCCACCCAGAACCACGAGTCAGTCAAGACCGCAATCGATGGACTTCAACTCGATAAAGCAACCGCTATCGGGGATGCAGTAAAACTCTCGCTCGAAGTGATCGCCGATCAAGCTGTCGGAGTGACCAACGGTGTTCCCGATGCCGCAATCGTGTTGATCTCTGATGGCGAGACAACGGTTGGTCTCCCAACTGCTGACGCTATCCCGCTGGCAAAGAAGGCCGGAGTTGCCGTATCGACAATTGCCTATGGAACAGCGAATGGGCAGATCATGGTGGACGAGAACGGAGACGGCGTGGGCCAACTCACTGGTGTCCCCGTAAATGTTGACGAGCTGAATAGCCTGGCCGAAGGAACGGGCGGAACGGCCTACACCGCCGAGAGCTCCACTGACCTTGCCAAGGTCTACGAGGAACTCGGATCAACCATCGGATTCGAAGAAAAAGACACCGACGTGAGCTACAAGTTCATCGGCGCAGGATTGCTCATGATGGTGATAGCCGCCGCATGCTCGCTGCGCTGGTCTCCACGCCTTCCCTAGCTTGAATCACCAATTCGATTCGCAGGGCGGTTCTCGTTGAGTGGAGCAACAAGTTCAGGGTGCCGAGTTCGCTTTTTCAGAGATCACCTTTGAGGAGCCGCCGGGTTCCATCGTGACCCCATACAAAATATCTGCTGCTTCCATCGTCCGCTTCTGATGACTCACGATAATGAGCTGTGCCGTCTGGCGGAACTCTGCAACGAGATCCAAGAAACGATGCAAGTTCACATCATCAAGGGCTGCTTCGACCTCATCCATCACATAGAACGGGGAGGGACGCGAGCGGAAAACAGCAAACAAATAGGCAAGCGCTGTGAGCGATCGCTCGCCGCCGGAGAGCAGCGACAGCTTGCGCACGTTTTTGCCTGAGGGCTTTGCCTCAATCTCGATACCCGTTTCCAACAAGTTGTTCGGGTCAGTCAGGCTCAGCCGACCTTCGCCGCCGGGGAACAAGGTCTCAAACAGCAGCGTAAAGTTTTGGCTGACATCTGCATACGCCGCGCTAAAGACCTTGACGATTTCTTCATCTACAGCCCGGATGACTTTGGAAAGTTCCCGCCGGCTCGACCGAATGTCTTCGAGTTGGCCTTCCAAGAACGTCAGCCGCTCCTGCAATTCAGTGAACTCTTGCAGCGCGAGCGGATTGATTGGTCCCATCAATCGCAGCTCTCTATCGAGTTCCCTAACTCGCGCCCCAAGGGCTACCCCCTCAGGCAGCGGCGGGCACTCGGCCGCCATGGCGACATCGGGTTCACAGTCGAGATCATTGCGCAGGCTGTCGGTTGCAGCCTCAAGGCGCAATCGTGCCTCGGCATCCGCGATCTCTGCTTTTTGAACATGTGCTCGAAGCTCTTCAAGGTGGCGTTCCGAGACCACTCGCTGGCTGCGAAGTTCCTCCAGGCCGCTAGTGACGGAACGGGCTTCCTCGGACTGCCGTTGCCGCTCCTCGCGCAGCGTGTTCAGGTTTGTCTCGATGATGGAGACGCGTCCGATCGTGAACCGTGTCAGACGGTCAGTTGCATCTGCGCGGGCAACGAGTTCAACCCGCCGCCGAGCCGCAGCATCTCTCTGTTCGATATTGCGAGAAAGACGCTCGTCCACTTGCGTTAGTCGCTCGGTCACATAGCGGCGACGCTCTTCGATTCCGGCAGAGCGCACCTCGAGGTCGGTACGAACGGCGCCAACTCGAGCACTGTGATCTTCGAGGCTCTGCCGGGCAATCGCCATGACTTGGGCCTGCGAGGACAGTGCCAGATCAGCTGCTTCAAGCTCTGGCAACTGAGCTGCTAGCTCCTCGACTCGCACCTCTTCACGGCGAAGTCGCTCAGCCACTTCTGTTAGATGCGCGTTCAGTGACTCAAGCTCCGATTCGGCCTCGAGGACGTCGCCCCCTAGGCGAGCTACCGATTCGCTCAAGGTACGCAGAAGCGAATCGTTACTGTCCCGATTTCTTGCGGCCTCTTGTTGATCAGTACGAGCAAAAACCATTGCAGCCCGCGATGCTTCAACAGCTTGGCGCGCCTGGTCACGAGTTGTCTGAGTGAGGGCTTCTCGCTGCAGAGCTTCTTCGAGGGCAGCACCCGTAGCTCCGGAACGGGCCGCGCCCACGCGCCAACCTGTTGCCCCGAACCGGTCGCCTACACGCGTGACGACTACTGACCCTGGGTGAGCTGCAGCCAGCTCAAGCGCAGATTGCCAACCCCCATCCACGAGCACTGCAGAAGCGAGCAGCGTGTCGAGCACACGTTCAATCC
>Ga0194041_10000632_pt1 | contig 14400 bp, 11 predicted proteins | sample JunL449m_MetaG_FD_160082 | JGI IMG/M metagenome (GOLD analysis project Ga0194041, IMG submission 160082) | Anoxic zone freshwater microbial communities from boreal shield lake in IISD Experimental Lakes Area, Ontario, Canada - Jun2016-L442-9m | ecosystem: Environmental > Aquatic > Freshwater >...
ATCCGAGGAGAACAGCCAAGGTAATCACGAGTAGCTCATACTGTGACCTGAACCGCGGCCAGAACTTGATAAGGCCTACCACCAACGCTGCGGCTACGAGTAGCTCAACTGCCCGGGGCGACTGCAAGTTTTGGGCTGAAGGCTGAAGCGCCGGTGGAAGATGGAGAATTGCCCCGAGGCCATTCCATCCACCAATCAGACCACTTCCGGGCAGTCGCAATCCGAGGAGCTTGGAGAGGTTTCCCGTGCCAAAGATTTGGTCCAGGAGCGGAGGAAACCACAACACCAACAACACGGCAAAAGTGGGTCCCGAATAGCGCCATCCAACAAGTTTTCTGAATTTCCCGCGATGCGTAGCCAGTAGAGCAGTCGCCGCTAACGCAGCAACGACTGGTAGCACCCCATAGCCAAGATGTATCTGAACGATGAAAGAAACCAGCCCAGCGAGTAGTGGGTACATCACCACGTCACCGCGAGAAACCGCCCAGGCCACTAGCAGGGCAGCAAAGCTCGGCAGTACGAGAAAATTCATGTTCAGCACAAATGTCTGGGTTGTGAGATTCAGCGTCAAGAAACCACACGCAACTACCCATGCAGCTACGCCCAGTCCGCCAGTGCGAAAAGCGGCCCATGCGGCCAGAAGCAAGGCCGTCACATTGAGGGCAACGGCAAAAGTCCAGAGACCGTTCCGAGTGCCAAGGCCGCGAACAAACGGAAGCGCTACAAGATGCGCTGCGGGTCCCGGCTCGAACGTCACCTCTCCCCCATACTCATCTGAGGTGGTATAGGCCCCAGTACCGCGAACCTTCAGGCTGAGATTCATTGATGAATCCTCAGAGCGAGCGGTTGCAGACACCGCCCGACGGGACTCAAGTCCGAACCGGGCTTCATCGCCAAAGGTTGTCTGTTCCCGAGATTTTTTGAGCGAGCGTGACGAAGCCCACTAGGACGACCAATAAAGCAAGCGCTATGTAGAAGGCCCGTTGCAGACCAGACAAGTCTCTGAATCGGCGAGGCGTTCTTGCAGCCTCATCAGTCTCCATTCGCTGGCCTCGAATCGCCGCTACGAAGCAGAGTGGCATAACGACTAGTGGACCACGGGTCTGGTCCGCGACGGGCCATGGTGATCATGATTGAAGGCCTCGCTCCGGGCTCACAAAAACTGAGAACTCGAGTACTCGATCCGTTTCCTGAGTGATCAGCCACCACATCAATGCGGTGGCCGAGTTGCTCGGCGAGCATGGGATGCAAAACGCTCGCATGCGCCGACACAAACTGTTCTGGGCGAAGGCCAACATAATGGTTACCCTGAAGTATCTGTTCTGCAGCATCGCAGCGCAGCACCGACACGGCGTCCCCTCCTGCTGTGTGATGTGCTGAAGCTTTCTGCAGCAGCGCAATAAGTTCATCCTCTTCAATTCCGGGTTGGCTCAAGCTGTCCACCAAGTCCTGAAACCGCGTCTGCTCAGTCGAGGCTCTGGCAAATTCCACCGGGGTACCCAGAGAAGTAGCCAGGTGGCTGCGAAGCCGAGCGAGCTGTTCGTTCAGTGCTGCCGAGTTGAGTAACAGGCGGCCTTCCACGGCCGCAGCTTGGACCTCAAGGCGGGACAGAACCTCTTGTAACTCGACGGGAGCAAGCTGATACAAGCTGTGACGAACGGGTTGTCGAACGGTGTTGACGTACACCTGACAGCCCATGTCCTCGGCCATGAGTAAGTAGTCAACAAACTCGTGGGCATTCTCGATCATCAAGCAAAACGTCAGACTCAGAGACGAGCCATGACGGTCACGATAAGCAACGAAGTGCCCCAAATTCTCCATGATTCGCTCATAGCTGCCACCCGAGCGAATCAGTTCAACGGTCTCGGGGGTGGTTCCGTCAATAGAGATACCGATCGAGAACGGCAACTGCTCAAGTACCCGCTGAACACGGGGAGTCCACTGGGTGCCATTGGTGGTCACGTTGCACTCAACCTGCAGGCCGAGCTCAATCATGCGCTCCCAGATCCGAAAGTTGATCTCGGCTAAAAACGGTTCCCCGCCCAGGAAACGCGCCTGCTGCAGGTGTGGCAGAAAAGGGTCAAGCTCCTCAAGGAACTCCTCTCCATAGCTTTGTGGCAGCGGCGGAAGACCCTCACGATGAGCACGAATTGATGATGAAAATTCCCCGCTACACATCACACATTGCAGATTGCAGGCCGTACTCAGAGCAAACTCCATGCGAGTGGGCCACTCAGGCACCGGCGAAGCGGTGAACTGGTCAAAACCAACTGCCAGACTGCCACTCAGATTGCCACCGGCGATTTCTTCTGCGCAGCGAGAACAGGCATAGGACAAATCATCTGCCACTACTGCTTCACGCAGGCGTGAGATGCGTTCGCCGCGCCACATCTCCATCAGCGGAGTCTCACCCACGCGGCCCAAAGGCTTAGTTCGAGTGAATGCACAGACCGAAACCGACCCGTTCATGTCGAATGACAGCCCGACAAAGGGCGCATAACAAGCCGAACGAAACGGCTGATGCTCAATGGCTCTGCCAAGGTGATACGCGTCAAGGTTCACCACAAGAAACCACCCCAACGGAGAACTACCACCTCTGCAGGATACCCGCAGGGGTAGATCTCTCCGCCTGAGGTCTCAAAGGTTTCTGCCAACTGCACCGGTATAGTGACCAGAGTCCAGAAAGGGGGTGACAGTGACTGCAGCGGAGATTAGTACGAGCGAAGTCGCCTTCATGACTTCCCATCCGTCAGACGCGCCGAACGTGCGGGTCCCCCGGTGGATGGTCTTGCTGGGCGCAATTCTGCTTGAGGTGACCCTTGCCCTGGCCATGCAAGAAGTCCGCATTTTGGGATTAGTGCATGCTGCCGCAATTCTGTTTTTTGGTCTCTACGCAGTGTTTAAGCGAAATCTTGCCCTGGTGATTTGCACACTTGCTTACACCACGGGAAGCGAGGTTCTGTGGAGGCAGGTGAAAGCACCGATTTTCTATCTGGCTGCGCCCTATTTGTTTATCCTTCTGTCCGTTTTTGCAGTTTTCTTCGTGATTCAACGTGTTGGTCGAGATGGAAAACTTGCCCTTCTCTATGCAGCACTTCTGCTGCCCTCCATAGTCATTACGATTGGCGTGGCGGGATCCGGAGCGAGACAGATTGTTGCGTTCGCGCTGAGCGGTCCGCTTGCACTTGCCACTTTTGTGATGTTCACCTCACAGGTGCGGAGTGAACCCTGGGTGTATCGACGCGTACTTTGGGTCGCGCTGGTTTCCGCCGTCGGGCCACTCACCATCGCCGCGGCCAGTGTGCGCTCCGAACTGGCCTTTGCTGGAAAAATCAATTTTGGCTCCCAGTCGAATTTTACTACCTCAGGGGGCTTTGGCCCCGTGCAGGTTTCCTCGGCGCTATCGCTTGGGATCATGGCCGCCATCCTCTTGATCATCTCGGAACGACAAAAGGCACCCAAGATTCTTGCCTCGATCATGGCAGTTATTCTGGGAGTGCAGGTATTACTTACCTTTTCTCGGGGTGGTTCATTTGCCGTGGGTATCGCTATGGCCGTGTTTGCTCTGACGCAGGCCAGAAACCGGCGAGTACGCAACGGCATTTTGGCTGTAGCCGCAATCTCGTTCGCTCTTGCCTACTTTGTGGTCTTCCCTTGGCTTGAAGGTTTCACAGGTGGAGCGTTTGAGGCTCGTTTCTCGAACACGAAATCTTCTCGAACTGAGCTTGCTGCGAATGATGCCGAGATCTTTTCAAGCAACTTTGTCTTCGGAGTTGGCCCGGGGATGACGAAGTATCAGCGGCTTGGGTTCAGGGTCTGCCAAATACGCTCTGATCACTGCGTGGACGAGGCCTCTTCGCATACCGAGTTCACCCGGATGCTCGGCGAACATGGCATTGCAGGTATCTTGTCAATCGTTTTATTCCTCTTCCTTGCCTTTAGCGCCGCCAAGCGCGCCGGCCCAGGTCGAGCATTTTCGATTGCTTGGCTGACATGGGCAGTAGCGCAGATGTTTTATGCCAATCTGCGAATCGTAGCTGTGCCCTTTGCCTTTGGTCTGGCCTTTCTTAGCTTGACCGGATCACCCATCACGCCGGCGGAGTCAGATCCGGACCTAGATGACACGGGTGATCCTGAGGCTGAGTCCGTTCAGCGGGCAGAGGTTGGCTCCTTGGATTCAAAATCAGCTCAGCCCTCAGACGAGACGGGTGATCAGCCGGCTGATCAATCCGTGAGCACCCCGAGTACGCCGCCTCCCTATAACGGCGGGCCACAGACCAACCCGTTTGCATAAATCCTGCGTCAGAGCCCCAGAATCTGGGCAACGAGGTTCTTCAGGTAGCGGCCCTGCCGCTGGTCCTATTTCTGTATTGCATCCACGAGTCATTCACCCCGCCTATAGAATCATTGAACGATGAAGAAGATCCTTGTGCTCGGAATTGCTCTGTCTGTGCTGGTCATCTCGGGGTGTGGCGAAGGTGACAACGCTGCTCCTGCCGAGACCAAAAAGCCTGCAACAACAACCGCCCCCAACTTGGCAGAGCAGCAGACGGCTCAAGCGGCCTACTCGTCAATAATCTCAGAGATGCTTCCTCAGCGGAAGGCCATTGATGACCAGTACCTTGCGTCCGTTGACAGCAATCGCAGGCTGCCATGGGACAAGATTCCGGGGTACTGCGGCGAGAGGGTGAAAGTATCGCAGCGTTTCGTGGAGTTGTTGGGAAACACAGTCTGGCCTGAGCAGTACCAAGCACTCGTTGCGGACTCAAGCGCAAAGAATTCACTGGTGGCAGAATTGGAAGCGGAATGCGCCCAACTCGCGGGAACTGAAACTGCTCAGACAGCTAACCGGGAACAACGTGAGGCTGCGTATACATCAGCTCTGGCCGCTGCCATCCGGCTTCGTGAGGCTCTCGGGCTTCCCACCAAAGGTTTTGGTCAGGCCTAGCTACTGCCCTTGACGGCACAGAGTGAAGCGCTCTCGGCGAGCACTTCTCTCCGATGTCGACTTTCACTTCATTAGGCCCACGCAAGAGCGATCCCTAGGCCGACCGGACCGAATCAAGCCGGCTTTCTCAAGCAGACCTGATTTTGCGTCGATGCACTCTCTAAGGAGTGGTGCAAAATGCGGGTTCAGACACACAACACGACGGGAACCAATCAGCTTCCAAAGCCACGCGGCTGGAGGCTAGAGAGTGAGCGGATTGAGCGTCGGCGCTTTCTTCAAGTACTTGGCCTGACCGCTACCGCGCTCGGTACTGCTGCCTGTGCGCCAATGGCCGGTTCCCTATCGGATTCGGGCGTCGACCCAAGTCTGCCGGCCGACTCAGCTGCACCAAACAATGCTCTCGCTTCCGCTCGCTTAGCAGGCCCCGGCACAACTGCGGCGCCTGCTGTTCCGACTGTGGTGACAGCTACTTATCTACAGCTGCTGCTGGATTCTGCAACTGATGTCTGCATCTTCCCCGGTGGAGTGATCGACTTGCCAGAAGGAACCACGCTGCGCATCAACAAGTCGATGCGTATTGAGGGCAACGGAACAACCTTGCGAGTTGCTGGTTCAAAGCCCCCAACTGCGCACTTGCTCAATGCTGACTCCCTTCGTGATGGCTCGCAACTAGAAATCAAGAATCTGCGCATTGAAGGTCCGTCTACGGCTAACTGGGAGCCTGCGACTGAAAACATCATGGCCGCAATCTCATGGCAGTTGTACCGCACATGGAACTCCCGGTTCATGGTGCGCAACGTGACGATTACGGGCGGCTACGGCAGTGGAATCATTCGTGCCGGCGGCGGAGCATTTGAAGTCACCGACTGTGACCTGAGTGGTTGGGTTGATGGGATTGCGTTCTTTGAGTCACATGGTGGGTCGGGGTCTCTTGAACTTCGCAACACCACCCTTCGAGCACCAGCTAACTCGAAGTACTCCTCGATCGGCCTCTACATTCACCCTCACCTGAACCTGAATGCAGACAAGGTGACGGGTCTTGACTGGAACCGCTATGTGATTTACCTGAACGGCACACCCGTTTCCACGGGAACACACAACCTGACGAACGTATCGGCCATCAACTGCGCCCTAGTTCAAACCGGAAGCAGCTCGCAGACCACTCTGATGCGCTGCTCGGAATCTGGGCAGCCAAAGAACGGTGGCTCGTTCCTCAAGGGATCGGTTACCTCGATTGACTCGACCTGGGAAGGGGGCGGAATGATTGCCTTGCTCGAGGGTGTAAATGTTGATCGCAGGTTCATCAACGACACCATCCGGCCGAAGAGTATTTGGATGGCACTTGGATCAAAGACTGCTGGCACGGTCAGCATTACCGGCGCTCAGGTTGACCTAGCTGGGAAGGCTGCGCTGGTGAAGTTGACCTCAACTTCTACCACTGCGGTCACCATCACCTCATCTCAGATCAGGTCAACGAGTTCATCCTTCCCAATCAATGCCGAAGGCGGGAGCGTGCAACTGCTCAACACGGTGGCTCCGCAGAATAGCCGGGCAGTTCTGCCTGGCCGACTGATTCTCTGAGCAGCGGCCCACGAGATGAAAGAGTCGAGGGGTCTGATTCGGCTCAGCAGTCGGTAGAGTGACAGAGCTCGGATGGCGAGAATCGCTCTCCGACACTTGACCACTATGGCCCGCCAAGAGCAACTCGAGTGACCTCATGAGACGAGCAGTGATTGTTGGGTCAGGAAGCGCTGGTCGACGCCATGCTGCGGCTCTGCGCAGCCTTGCGCCAGAGATGTCAATCACGGTGGTTCAACGCCCCGAAAGCGTTCAGCCACGTGAGGAGCTTCTGATTCTGAATGTCTCGCTCGCAAGCACCCTTGATGAAGCGCTGGCTCCTCCCGCAGATATCTACATTGTTGCAAACCCCTCAACTATGCACGCCGATGTAGCTGTTCGCCTGCTCGGGTTGAACTCACCGGTACTCATTGAGAAACCACTCGCAGCCAACCTCAATGGTGCAAGAGCAATTCAGACAGCTGAACGCACTACCGCAAACCGCGCTCTGTTGGGGTACCACCTGAGATTTGGCGACCTGCTTCCTGAACTACGTCGACTTGTTCACCTCGGAGTCATCGGCGCTCCTACTGGCTTTTCCCTGAGTGTTGGCCAGCACCTTGGGTCTTGGCGAGCAGGCACCGAAGCCACCGATTCGGTGAGCGCCCAAGCCGAGCTCGGTGGAGGCGTGCTGTTAGAACTCAGCCATGAATTTGATGCGCTCTGCTTTGCCCTGGACTGCACTGCTACGAGCGTCACGCATTGCGATTTACGATTCGATGGTGCACCAACCGACGGCAAGGTTGAAACCGTGGCTGAGGTTGAACTCGTAACAAGTGCCGGTATCGCTGGCTCAGTTCATCTCGACATGGTGGTTACTGAACCGGTGAGAAAGTGGGTGATCTTTGGAACGGAAGGAACCCTGCGGGTCGACGCGCTGAGATCTACGATTCGACACGAGAAGCCCGATGGCACAGCCCACACCATCGCCGAGTTTTCCGAGGGGGAACGTGACCGAGCAGAACGCAGGCTCATCGAGCACCTTCTGGAGCTTTCTAACCCAGAAATTCATCCTCGTTGCACAACTGAGGACGGCATCCTTGCCTTGGCCATCATCGATGCTGCCCGAAAGAGTTATATGAGCGGCCAAGTTGCCCCCGTGGAGCAACACGTCAGGCAAGAACAGTGAACGTCATCGCCGCAGTCTTTGCTCGCGGAGGATCCAAAGGGGTCCCCGATAAGAACCAGCGCCTCTTTGACGGCCGCCCCCTCGTTGTTCACGCAATCGAACAGGCCTCAGCATGTCAACAAGTTGAGCGGGTCATCGTCTCGACGGACTCCGAAGAAATCGCCAAACTTGCCCGTGCAGCCGGTGCAGAAGTTCCTTGGCTTCGACCGGAGTCGCTCTCGGGAGACACAGCAAGAGAGTGGGACGCTTGGCGCCATCTGCTGACTTGGCTTGATGAGCGCAGAGAGCTACCCGATCGACTACTCGTTGTTCCCTGCACTGCACCTCTCCGAAACCTTGATGATCTGCAACGTTGCGTAGATGCTTCGCTCAGCCTGAACGCTGATGTGGTACTCACCGTGACTGCATCGCATCGCAATCCTTGGTTCAACATGGTCACCCTGGATGACCAAGGCTTTGCCCGCCTGGTTCTCGAACCAGAACATCGGATTCATCGCAGACAAGACGCTCCCCCGACCTTTGATGTGGGTACCGTTGCCTTTGTGGTGAATCCAACCTATGTGCAAACTGCAGACTCGCTTTACGATGGAACGGTGATTGCGGTCGAAGTTCCTGCCGAGCGAAGCCTTGACATCGACACCGAAACCGACTTGGCCTTTGCTGAGTTCTTGCTGCAGCGCAGCCGCACAACAAAGACGGCAGAGGCAACCGATGACTGAGGCAACTGATGACTGAGGCAACTGATGACAGAGGCAACTGATGACAGAGGCAACTGATGACAGAGCGCGCAGCGCCTTTCGCAGCATCGCCGAGATGTCAGACCTAACAGGCCGAACCGTGATCGTCACCGGAGGTGCGGGTCACATAGGGCGCGCCGCCACAGCAGCCCTGGTGGAACGAGGTGCCACGGTCGCAGTAGTCGACCTGAACGCAGAGGCCTGCACATCAGCTGCAGAAGAAGCAGTACAAGGCCGCTCAGGGTCGGCCTTTGCTGTGTCTTGTGACCTCTCTAATGAAGATGCCACACGCTCGATAGCAGAGCAGGTACTCGACCGGACCGGGAGTATCGACGGTCTTGTCCATTTTGCTGCACTTGTCAGTTCTGAACCTCTGGAGAACTGGACCACCCCGTTCGAACAACAATCAACCAGCGTCTGGCGACAAGCCCTCGAGATCAACCTGACTGCAGTATTCGTGCTGACTCAGGCCTGCACTCCTGCGCTGCGGTCGAGTGGACACGGTTCTGTTGTCACGGTGGGCTCAACATATGGAATGGTGGGTCCGGACTGGCGCATCTATGAAGGCACCGAGATGGGTAACGCCGCTGGGTACGCTGCGAGCAAGGGTGGGGTCATCCAGTTGACCAAGTGGATGGCAACAACCTTGGCTCCTGATATTCGTGTCAACTGCCTGAGCCCTGGCGGGGTATTTCGCGACCACCCAGACTCGTTTCGAACTGCCTATGAATCTCGAACACCACTACAGCGGATGGCAACCGAAGAGGACTACATGGGGGCCTGCTTGTTCTTAGTAAGTGACCTCTCGGCATATGTGACCGGCCAGAACTTGGCCGTGGATGGAGGCTGGACGGCATGGTGAATGAACAAGCAGTCGAACCAGAGCTAGAAATCGCAGGGCGAAAGATCGGTGCGGCTTACCGGCCGTATGTGATTCCCGAAATTGGAATCAACCACGAGGGCGACATGGCCAAAGCCCGGCGCATGATTGATGATGCCGCAGCAGTTGGGGCCGAGGTAGTGAAGTTTCAATCTCACTCCCCCGCTGACGAGATGGTTCCCAATGACGTGATCCCTGCAAATGCGGATGTCTCAATCTGGGACATCATCAGTAGGTGCACGCTGACCTGGGAACAGGAGCGAGTCCTGAAGGAGTACGCCGAAGAGCGAGGACTGACATATCTCTCAACACCATTCTCACGCGAGGCAGCGGATCATCTTCGTGGCATGGACGTAGCTGCGTACAAAATTGGATCGGGCGAGTGCAACAACTTGCCACTCATTGAACACATTGCCTCCTTCGGGAAGCCCGTGATTCTCTCAACCGGCATGAACGACCTGAGTTCCGTGGCACGATCAGTTGAGATTTTCCGCAACCACCGCACCCCGTTCGCACTCCTGCATTGCACAAGCCTGTACCCAACCCCCCGCAACAAAGTTCGTCTCGGTGCGCTAGCTGAGCTTCGAGAAGCGTTCCCAGACGCAGTACTTGGACTGTCGGATCACACGCTGAGCAATCACGTAGCCATTGCCGCAGTAGCCCTCGGAGCGAGCATTTTGGAACGACACTTCACCAGCGACTCGAACTGGGACGGACCGGATATCGAGATTTCGATGACTCCGGAAGACCTCAGCGACCTTGTTGATGGCAGTCGCTGGGCCCATGAGGCACTCGGTGGGTCGAAAACCATTCTTGAAGAGGAACAGCCAACCATCGATTTTGCATACGCCTCGGTGGTCACGCTGTGCGAGGTGAACGCGGGCGAGAGTTTCGACGCGAGGAACCTGTGGGTGAAACGACCAGGAACTGGTGAGATTCTGGCCCCGGAGTACGAGAGCCTTCTCGGAAAGTTTGCTACCCGGGCGCTACCGGCCAATTACCAACTCCGCTGGTCTGATGTTCAGCGCTGAGCAAGACCTACCCGCAACCCGGCATATCTGCTTCCTCACGGGTACTCGAGCAGATTACGGCAAGCTGAAGCCACTCATTGTTGGGGCATCAGAGCTGCCCGGAATTCGCGTCACCGTGCTCGTCACCGGCATGCATCTGATGCCAAAGTACGGCTCAACGGTCAATGAAGTTCGCCGGCTCGAGCCGGGCGTGCATATTCGCGAGTTCGACAACCAAAGCGAGGGCGACTCGATGGATCGCATTTTGGCCCGAACTATTGAGGGTCTTGCCGAACTCATCGATGAGGACCGCCCCGACCTGATTGTGGTGCATGGGGATCGAGTTGAGGCACTTGGTGGGGCTGCCGGCGGAGCGTTACGCAATGTGGCCGTCGCACATGTTGAAGGTGGCGAACTCTCGGGCACAATCGACGGAGTCTTACGTCACGCAGTGTCGAAGCTGTCTCACATTCACCTAGTGGCAAACGAGGAGTCCAAACGTCGAGTCGTGCAACTCGGGGAGGACTCAGCAACCGTATGGGCGATTGGATCACCTGATATTGACGTCATGCTCTCCGACAGCTTGCCCTCGCTAGGCGAGGTACTTTCTGATTACGAGATTCCCTTCGATTCTTATGCGCTAGTGATTTTGCATGGGGTTACGACCGAAGACATTCAGACAAATGCTGCCGTGGCCTCTGGGATGATCGATGCCCTCATCAAACGTGATGGGAACGCCGTCATCGTGCATCCCAATAATGATCCAGGCTCCGAAGTCATTCTGGATGCTTACGAGCGACTCGACGGAGACGAACGATTCCGGGTCTTTCCATCACTTCGCTTTGAAGCCTTCTTGACGCTTCTCCGCCATGCAGAGATGCTCATTGGAAACTCGAGCGCTGGAATTCGCGAGGCGCCAATCTATGGAGTCCCCAGCGTTGACATCGGATCGCGGCAACGCGGGCGGGCAGACCATCCAAGCATCGTTCACACCGGAATTTCTGCAGCAGAGGTAGCAGCAGCAATGACGATGGCTGAAGGCATGCAGCGAACCGAGCCCAGCTTGCAGTTTGGGACTGGAGACAGCGCTGATCGCTTCTGCGCGTTGCTAGCCGGTAATGAAATCTGGGCTCGAGGCGTCGATAAAGTATTTCAAGATTTACTCATCAGCGAAGATTGAGTAATCAACTCAAACTAGGGGGGGCCGTGGCCCAGAATCTTCCGTCACTGACTGCAGTAGTGAGTCACTTTCCGGCGCCATCACAGACATTTATTCTTCGTAAACTCATTGGCCTGCGTGAGGCCGGAATGGCTGTCGCAGTAGCCTCAACCTCATTCACTGCGAGCAGCGCTGAACTTGGGTTTCCGATGCTCTCGCTGATGCCTTGGCAGTCGCCGCGAGTAGCGATCCAGCCATCGAGTCGATCAGCTTGGCCCGCGGCCTTGTCAGCAGTGATCGGAAAAGGCGAGAAGAGCTCCGGCGGACTGCGTCATCGGGTGGCCCTTGCGCCGATACGCGCGATTGACTCAGAGATCGCTCATTTTGAATTCTCGGGCATCGCTGCCTCATACCTTGATGAACTTCCGAGGCTCCATCGAAACACGAAGATTGCTGTGAGCTGCCGCGGAGCGGCCGAGCAGATTGAGCCCCTCAAGAACCCACAGCGTCGGGTGGCTCTGGAACGAGTCTTTGAGATCGCCGATCTCATTCATTGCGTCTCCGATGACATGCGGCAAACGGTTGAGGAACTCGGTGCCCCAGCCGACAAGATTCTCGTAAACCGTCCGGCAATTCCGGTGGATCAGTTCTCTTCTCTCCGAAGCCGCGAACTTGACCATGAGGGACCATTTCGATTGCTCTCCATTGGGAGGCTTCATTGGAAGAAGGGATTCGACGACAGCATTCGAGCAGTGGCCGCACTTCGCAAACGAGGCATTGCAGTTGAGTACCGGATCGCAGGTGAAGGGCCAGAGCGAGAGAAGTTGATGTTCATGATCCATGAACTTGGCTGCGAGGACTCAGTGAGTCTGCTTGGCAGCTTGGGGCAACCCGAAATTAAAGAGTTGCTCGGTTGGTCGGACGCGCTCCTGCTTCCGAGTCTGAGCGAAGGAATCTCAAATGCCGTGCTCGAGGCAATGGCGGCCGGCCTGCCCGTGGTGAGCACGCATTGCGGAGGGATGGCTGAGGTGGTTGAAGACGGCGTAAACGGGATCTTGGTCGAGGTAGGCGACACGGGAGCGATGTGTGATCACCTAGCTGAGCTCGCTGGCAGCGCAGATATCCGCTTACGGCTCGGTTTGGCTGCAGCTAGAACAGCCGATGAACGCCTCGATATCAGTCATCAAGTGGGCAGGTTCATCTCCGCATACTCAGAGCTGATCGCCGCCTCCTAGAAACTGCCGCGCAGGTCAGCGGGCAAGCCAGTCAGTCGGCAAGGCAGCCAGTCAGGCAGTCAGGGCAGTCAGGGCAGCAACCGCATCCACGAGTCGCTGTGAGGACTGCCCATCGGTGTAGGTCAACAAGTCCTTGATCATCCGCTGACGAGATTCGGAATCTGCTTCCGGGTGTTGCAACGCGTCTTTGGTAGCCAGAATCAGTTCCTCAGCGCTGTCAACGGTCCTGAGCCCACCCGAGGCAGTAATGGGGAGCCAGTGCTCCTGGCTGTACATGTCTTTGATTCGCGAATTCTCAGAGACTGTCGCGCCAGGAACAAATCTGGGTCCGATCTGTGGCCGATCGAACATGGAACCGTCGAGCGTCATGGATGAACACACATTGATGTGAACTACGCAATGCGCAAGCGACGACATCTGGATGATGATGTCCTCCTCTGAAGGCCACCCGCGGAATGACGAGTTCCCTGCTGCCCACGGGTCAACAACGTGACCGTGACGAAGCTGGCTGTTTAGCTCAGACCAAGCCTCTGGCGGCTCCGCTGGGTGACGACGCACAAGAATGTAGGGATTGCCAGAGAACTGACCTTGGGCAATCGCGTCATCAAGCAATCGAATGAGTGAGGCCTCACCCGGAACCAGATGCGCTGGACCGGCGCCGTACAAAATGATCGGCCGGTCCTGAGGGAGCGAGAGTGCGCTGCACCACTCGTCTCGGCCCATCAGCAGTTCTGGCTTGCGATGAAGATCAAACTGCGGAGCACCAATCACCTTGACTTGCTCAGCATCTAGCTGCGGGTACGTTCTGACTAGTTCGTTCTGGTTGTACTCGTTCCAGACCAGCAGTTGATCACTACATGCCAGCATGCGCTCCCGAGTAGTTGGGTTATCGAACGAGATAACGGAAGTAATTGAGGGCAGGCCGCTCTGCTGTGCGGCGTACAGGAGCATCCCATCCTGATCGTGATAGGGGGTGATGCTCAGGACTGCATCTAGGTTGAGCGTGTCGAGAAAATCTGCAAAATCTCCAAGGTTTGTTCCACGGCTGAGCTGTTCGGGCTCGTCACGCTCGAGGCGTGCGCCGGCTCCGGGTAGAGACACAGACACGGAATCCACTGCGGAGCGTAGCTGGCTCAAGAACCGGTCTCTCGGTGCATGCATCATCGAGAGTTGTCGCGCCCTACGTATCTTGGTGGTCGGGCTGTTGAGTCGGCGGTCATGAAGAATGCTCTGCTTACGCCGAAACATTCGGTACTCATGAGACAACTCAGCCACAGGCAACTGCAGAACTTCAAACCCGCGTCGCTCAAGCATGGCTTGCAACTCGGGGTCATCCCACCCCAATGCGATGACAGGGTGACACACCTGCGCAAGGCCAGCTAGTACCCCCGTGGGTACAAAGTAACGAACACTAAACCCATACGTAATCGGTACCAGAACACGAGAATCTGCTTGCATCTGCTACTGCGATGAACCCGTTAGGTACGAATCCGAGAGAGCGCTAGAGCCTCTTTATAGAAGGCGTTGTTGCTCTCTAGATCGGTTCGGTCGCCAAAGGCCTGCAACTTGCCATGATCCATCACCATGATTCGATCACAGCTATTCAGGGTCGAGAGTCGATGCGCAATCACAAACAAGGTGACCGACCCTTTGAGTTCATTCAAGGTCTCATGAACAAGTGACTC
>Ga0194041_10000635_pt1 | contig 14372 bp, 17 predicted proteins | sample JunL449m_MetaG_FD_160082 | JGI IMG/M metagenome (GOLD analysis project Ga0194041, IMG submission 160082) | Anoxic zone freshwater microbial communities from boreal shield lake in IISD Experimental Lakes Area, Ontario, Canada - Jun2016-L442-9m | ecosystem: Environmental > Aquatic > Freshwater >...
AATATATTATTATGTTTTGTCATATAATATATTTATAAGATTTTTTCGTTTCCATGTTTTTTACTTATTATTTATAATTTATATGGAGTTTAAGAGGAGTTTCCAGAAAAAGCAGTGAAACTATTTCCAAAAAAGGATTCATGAAATGGCTCTACATACCCTGAATTGCCTTGTGAATTTCCTTGAGAGTTTATTGTATTTGAGTTTTTACCTCTTTTTAAAGTATTCTCAATGCCTAAAACATCAAACCCTTCTACTGAATTACCAGAAGCATCCTTCGCCTTTTTAGCAACTGCTAATTTTGCAGGGGTTGGTTTACCAGAACCAGTCGCATTTCCGGATGCATCTTGTGGTGCATTTCCTGAAGCATCTCCGGTAAAGCCTTCCATGTAATAATCTCTTTTTTTGCTATTCATAAAAATAATAATCATTAAAACCAAAACAACTCCTAGGATTTTGTTTAAATAACTTGCAATTATTAATAGAACAATTAGTATCATTCTTCCTAAAACTGTATCAATGAAAAAATCAAATAATCTTGTTTGACTTGCGAATAAAAAAAACAACAATAATAAAGCACCCCCTATATTGTTTTGACTAAATATCTTAGATTTCATGTTGTATATAAATATTATATATAATTATTTCTACGATAATTTCAATAAATATCTACAGTTTATTAAAAATAAATCAAAATAATCAAAATAACCAAAATAACCAAAATAACCAAAATAACCAAAATAATCAAAATAATCAAAAAATAGTTGGTTTAACATTTTCAGTCCAATAATTAAATTATTATCTTATTTTTTATTAAGAATGTCTTTAGCAATTTATGCAGCACCATTTGATGAAGAAATAAATGATAATAATATTATAAATAAAAAAAGACAAACACATAATAAAACACAAAAAAGATATAATAAGGAAGAATTTAATACAGAAAAAGTAAATAACGTTTTACAATCCATTCATGATAATTCTAATGCTGATGAACAGGATAATATGCTAGGAAATTTTGAGCCTCCACCCAAACCGCAATCTGTCGGAGTAGAAAAAACAATTACTACAGAACAATTCAATAATAAGAATCCTCATGGGAACCATCATAATCCTACACTTCAAACAATGGGAAAAGCGCCTGAACCCAATAAAGAATATAATGAAGAATTAGAGTTAAATAACTTCAATACAAATTACGGAGACAATAAAAGTGCCGAAGAATACTATAAAAAGTTTGTTCCTCATTATCAAGGGAATCCTCATTTACGAAATCCAACAAATAGACCTTATTATACCAATACACAGAATAATGCAATATTTAATGAATCTTCTGAAAATAGCCAAGACCTGTTACTACAAAAATTAAATTATATGATAAATTTATTAGAAGAAAAACAAGATGAAAAAACAAATAATGTGACGGAAGAAATTGTCCTCTATTCCTTTTTAGGAATTTTTATTATATTTATTGTGGACTCTTTTGCTAGAATTGGAAAATATGTCAGATGATTATGATGTATCTAATGAGCGAAAGAGAGAACAAGATAAAGACCTGAATAAATAAATATAATAAACAGATTTAAAAAAATGGCTATAATAGTAACTATAATAAATTATAATATATGACAACAAAATACATGATAGTTCACTGCAAGCATGAAGGATGCTTTGAGAATTGTATTAAAATAGACCAAGAGCATTGCGCACAAATCACACAGGTTACGATAAATATTCCCAAGGTGTTTATATTTTATGACCGAGAAGAGGCCAATCTTTTTTTTAATGAATATATTAATGATGTAGATGTAATTGACCCAAGATGTAAAAAGGGAAATGATGTTGACCATTGTCAAGTTTGTACATGCGGAATTGTTGACTTTGACGAGGAAGGAAATACGGTGCTTTTTTATAATAAACTCAACCAGATTTTCCTTTTGGAAAATACCGCACAAACATTTACTTCTTCTGCTAGCGTGAATCACGATGTACATAATATGAACCTTACTAATAAGTTTATTGCAAGTAAATGTAGAAAATTGTCTAGAGAGCAAAAGGAAAGATATGTTGAATTGGGAAAATTATGCGAAGAAAACATGGATAATTAGATACAACAACTGTATTCGTTTACTTTAGAATTATATTTTTTGTATTTTATAATTTATAAGGTTATTATATAAATGTCTACGAGTACTAGCGACACTATTACCTTTCAAAGCACTAGTGCTGCTACCAATAGTGATGCTAGTCTTAATTTTAGTACTTTTACCGATACCTCAGGTAACAATTTTTCTTATGTATGTACCTACAATTTTATTTCCTATACTGTGGAACTATATGTGAATCCATCCATTAGTGGTGATACATATACAACTCCAATTAATTCTGAAATTATGAATTCTACAAATAAGAGTTCTATTACATCTACATATACGTATACTAGTTCTTCAATTACACTTAGTAGTTTAACCATAATGGGTGTTACTTATAGTGACATAAGTCTTGTCGTTAATGATAATACATATACATTTACGCAAGATAGCGATACATCCACTATTACATATGACAACGAAACGGGTTCTCTAACATATTCTGGAACTATAAATCAATTTGCTTTATTAATGTTTGGATATGTTGCAATTCTAACAGGAATATATGATAAGACTACTGATGTATTATGTCCTCCAGGCAGTATGTGTCAAACAGTTGCATTAAATATGTTGGGTTTTTAATTGTGTTAATATTGTAAAATAGATTTATATTCATTTATTTTACAATGTTATTTTCTGTATTTTATAGTTTATGAGGGTAATATATAATTAGAATGCATATTCTCTTCACCTTTAATAGCTATACAACCGCTTCCATTTACAATGATCATACAGGACCAACAGGTTCTACATGCTCTACAGGGCCAACAGGTTCTACAGGTCCACCATGCTCTACAGGTCCAACATGCTCTACCGGACCAACAGGTCCAACAGGTCCAACATGCTCTACCGGACCAACAGGTCCACCATGTTCTACCGGACCAACAGGTCCACCATGTTCTACCGGACCAACAGGTCCACCATGTTCTACCGGACCAACAGGATCACCATGCTCTACAGGACCAACAGGTTCTACATGCTCTACAGGTCCAACAGGTTCTACAGGTCCACCATGTTCTACCGGACCAACAGGATCACCATGTTCTACCGGACCAACAGGTCCACCATGCTCTACAGGTCCAACAGGACAACCATGTTCTACAGGTCCAACAGGACAATCATGCTCTACAGGACCAACCGGTTCTACAGGACCGCCATGTTCTACAGGATCAACCGGTTCTAAAGGGGAAACAGGAATGATATTATATATTAATAATAAATCATATACAACAACAAAAAAATCAAATCCAACAAAATATTCTGCTAATTATACATCTACTTTCAATAATTCTAGTGTCGGAAATTCAATTTTCATAAATAATACATTTACTTTAAACTCTGACAATAGTTATAGTATTAATACTACGGACCCTTATAATAATATTACATCTACATACATATATATTAGTAGTTCTACTGTTAAATTTAATAACTTATCAATAAATAATGTTTATTATGATAAAATATATGTTGACATTAGTGACAATACATATACATTTACTCAACCCAATGCAGCTTTAAAAAGTAGTATTGTATATACTACTATTCAAGAACCTTCTGAAATGGGACAGTTAACAATTTCAGGTGATATAAATTCATTTGCTTTGTTGACATTTGGATACATAGCAATGTTAACAGGATTAATTAATAATACTAATAGTACCATAGGTAAAGCCAGTTCTTTGTGTCAATCTGGGGCACTTAGTATGATAAATACTGGAACATAATTAATTAATAATAAACACTTTTTTTGACTGAAATGTAGGATAGGCAAAATTATAGAAAAAATAGGCAGTTGGACTGACAATACAAGGATTCGTTTTTATCTTTATATTTTCAATAATAATATGATTATGCGATATATTTTCTATGGAGGCAAACCCAAAATAGTATTTTTCAGCCGTTTTCCAAAAACTTATTTTGAATCCTTGGACAAATAGGGTTTCTTCTGCGGATTCATTAATAGATGCAAAACAATTCAATATTTCCATCCCAGATTTAATAAAAGAACACGTTTTCCTATAAAAATAGGCACATAAAATAACATCTTCTGCCATGATTACATAAATAAATATATTCTTTGTTTTTAGTAATTCCATTATATTTGTGATTTCAGGATAAATTAGAACATCAAAGTTCTCTCTATTTCTTTTAATAAAATCATATAAATAATGAAAATTGGGTGGCGTGATTTCCAATAATGTAAATATGGGCGACAACTCTGATGGTTTATTCCATGTTGTTACCTGAAACCCATAGGTAGAATAAACACATAAAGGAACTATTCCGGTGAGGTCTTCTTCTCTCTTGAATAGATTTACGTGGATGGATTTATGAATGTGTCTTTGGTTATAATAATGTGTTTGTATCATTTGGGGAGCAATGCCTTTTTTTCGGTAATGTTTGTCTACACATAAATAATCTACATAATAAGCCATAAATTCGGTTGACTCTTTTGGTTTCTCATAGGAATTATATTTTTGGTTGTAATATTTATCAAATTTATTTATAGTGATATGAATAGGACGTGAGGTCATTACACTAATTAATTTTTTATCTTTTATATGAGTATTTTGTTTCGCGTCATGGAGTAAATAATCTTCATAATAAAAAGTAAACAAACTTTGGATATTATGCCCAATAAAATATGGAACTACATTTTCTTTTTTAGGTACAAATACATTTTGTCCATTTTGCAAATAATGACCACGAATTAATTGGATAAATTTATTTATTTCAAATGAATCCAATTTTTGATAAGGAATCGTTTGAATATTCTTAAGATTTGTATATTTGTTTTTTTCAGGCAACTCTGTATTAATAATACCCGGAGGAAACAGTCCATATCCCAGATCATATACATGAAACACTGGCTGAATAGACCAAAATGGGAATTTTATTTTTATGTAACAAATGATTATAAAAATAATTAGAATAATACATAATAAAATATAGGGTATATAAGGTATATAATCTGTATATAACATATGATATAATGACTAGATGAAAAAAGTATTCTATTTTAACTAATTTAATCAAGGTTTCATCAATATATACAGGTATTGGTGTTCATATCCACAAGCTAATAAATCAATTTGTCCTTTAAGAATAAAACCAGCATCTCGCGCACGATTCAGAATTTCGGTTTCGTCTTCCATATATAATTTGTGTTCATGTTTTCTCACTTTTCCATCATCAAATTGAAATTTTTCATGGAATCGTGCAATAGAAGTATCACTGTTTAGGTCAAAATTAGAACTATAATCAAAACGGTCAAATTTTATTTTTGTTTTAGTAATTCGTTCCTTTGCATATTTTTGTGGAGAGACAACATACAACGGATTTCCAGGAGGTAAAATAGGATCAAATTTATCTTTGTTGACTAGATGAATAATTAAATGTCCTCCTGGCATTAACCAATCTATGCAATTATAGAAAAACTTTTGTTTGTCTTCAAAGTAATAAATAGTAAAATACAAGCATAAAATATGGGTAAATAAATTGGGGTTAAAGGTATTTTCTACCATAGCATCTCCAATTTTAAAATTCAATTGAGGGTATCTTTCTTCCGCTTTTGCAATCATTGCGGGTGAGATATCTAAACCGGTTACATTCATGTCGGATTCGCTGAATTTGGCTAGGTGATTCCCCGTTCCACATCCAATATCCAATATAATACTTTGACTATTTGCATTTGTATTATTTACAATTTGACCAACCTCATAATCATTTTTTAAAGTATTATACATCAATGAGTCGTATATTTCAGCATAAAATTCATCATATATGGTAGTACCTTTTTTAAATAAAAAAGCGTCATTTTGTTCATATCCTTCTTTTCGTGGCATTTTTACAGAATTAAATATCGCTATAAGTATGAGCAGTAAACTTACAAATATTAATACTTTTCCACAAGTGGATGTATGTTTATAAAAATTCATCAATGATTTCATGGAGTATTGCATTTTTATCTATATGTATTGTTGGTATTTTTTTTCTATAAATTTCTATTATATGAGTGAAATAGAAATAATTGAAATAAATGATAAAAGAGAAGCCAAAGATTTTAAAGGGGTTAGTTTTTCCAAATTTAAAAAAACAGATGTTATTAAAGAATTACTAAATAGTTTGATTCAATCCAAAATAGAGCCATCTTGTTATTGGAGTGCAGAACTAATATGCGCGGGTCATTATGCCGGGTTATGGGAAGTCATTTTATTTTTTTACAGCAAATATATACATTTAGGAAATCCTAAATTGTCTATTTATATTGAGTTAAGAATGAATCATTTCAAAACAATTGTTAATAATGGATATGTAAATAATGAATTAAGAATGAGAAATAATGCCAAAATCCGTAAATTGTTTTGCGAATTAATATGTGTATTATGCTATGCGAAAAAAAAACATAGTTTTGGCAATATCAAAATACAAAAAGAAGATTATGATATGACCCACATGACAGACCGATTTAAAGCACCAAATATTCGTTATGGGGAAGCTGTATTCAAGCCCGATGACCCGAAAGAATTATTTATTGCAGTTAATGAATTAGCATACCATATTTCTCCCGACGGAAAAAATGTAATTAGTGCGTGTTATTGGATAGAATGGATAATGGAGTTTGGAAGCATTTGTAAAAGAAAAAAAGAGAAATGCCGAATAGAGAGAAGAGAAACTATTCCAGTAGAGCCTAAATATCAAATGGAACTCATTTGGATAGTATGGGACCTTTTTTTACAAGAATCTGCAAAAAATAATAGTATGATTCAAAAAATTATAAAATCGTTGTTGTTTTTGTTTACACTGCGTTATAAGGCAGGATATGAAAAGAAACGAAAATATATATTATATTTTGCAGTTTCTTTATTGTGTGAAAATATTAATACTCAAGAAGAAATTATTAAAGAAGAGCATAAAGATAAGATTTTAAATGTGATTAAAAAAATAGATTCTATTTATAGCCAGATTAAAAAAAATGAAGAATCTACTGGGACCGACTATTTATTCAAAAATATTAAATCCGAAAATTTGGAAAAGACCATTGAAAAATTGGAGAAGATGAATTCGTTTGGAGAGACATTTATCCCGCGAAATTAACATTTTAATTGCGGTGTAGTAGATATATAGTAAAATCTCCATACGATATTGACTGGTTATGGGATAATGATTATATAAATAATATATTCGCTGATTGTGTATAATGGACGTTTGAAATGAGAAAAGGTGTAAAAAGTGTAATTATGTTAATTTTTTAATTTACTAGTTTACAAATTTAAATTATAATTTATATTTTATGAGGTGTTATGTAGCAACAAAAATATATTTTTTATAATATAAATATATAATGTTTAGAAAAACAAAAACACAAAAAAGAGGAGGAAAATATAAAAATACACGTAAAAATATGTCGTATAATACTTTTCCAGAAAAAATAACTATACGATTTTTAGAAATGTTACTTATGATAAAATTATATCATTGGAAAACACATAGTTATGCTACGCATAAAGCAACAGATGAATTGTATAGTTCTTTAAATGAAAATATGGATAAGTTTATTGAAGTGCTTTTAGGAAAGACGAATTCCAGACTAGATTTGATGAAACACAAAAGTATTCATTTGATTGATTTAAACAATCATTCTGTATTAATTACCAAAATAAAATCATTTAAAAATGAGTTGGTTGACTTGGATAAAACCCCATTTATGAAGAGTATGGAAAACACCGATTTATTTAATATACGTGATGAAATACTAGGAAATTTAAACCAATTTTTATATTTGTTAACATTCAAATAAATACATTTATTTGTTGTAATTTACATTTACAATAAAAATTTAATTTATACATTTTTATTATAATGGATAATATAAATTCAATTACAGAATCTATTCAATCACCATCATCTTCTATAACTGAATCCTCATCATCTGGAGGATTTTTAGAAGGGTTAAAACAAGTAGACATGACTACCTGGTTAATTATATTTTTAATTTTTACCTTTTTAGGATTTAATATTTTTGTCTATTTAGCAAAAGGGACTGATTATTTAGCAAAAGTATCTGAAAATATAAGCAACGCAATAAAACCTATTACTGATGTAGCTGTTTCTTTATTTGGAGAAGTTACCGGAGATGTAGTAGACGTTACCGTTTCAGGAACACAAAAAATAGTCAACGCTAGTGTAACTGAAATTAATAAAGGATTGGATTCTGTTTCACAAAAAGGCGAACAAAGCCCTGCTCCAGCTAGTGCGCCCTCTTCTGTTAAGGGACAAGATGTTGCAAAGGCACCTGCAGTTAAGGCAAACGCATTAAATAGTGCATTAGATACATCTGCTTCAAAGCAACAAAGCTCTCCGCCTACATATCAAGCAGATGATTCAAATAGTAAAATTCAAACAGGCGGAAATAAATCTGGATGGTGTTATATAGGCGAAGACCGCGGATTTCGTACTTGTGCACAAGTAGGTGTTAATGATACCTGTATGTCAGGAGATATATTTCCAAGTCAAGAAATATGTGTGAACCCCAATTTGAGGGCTTGAAATGATGCTAAATACTAAATAATAAATAATAATCTAATTGGTTGCAGGGATTGCATTTGCGCTTACAAATGCCTTATAATTTTGAGGCCATTTATTGGAACTATTATTCATAGTATATTTTTGTCTAGGATACCATGTATTTATAGCTGGATTCCAACATAATGACATATTTCCTGGAACATTTGAATCACTTGCAGGATAACAACGTCTAGTTCCACTTTTTGCAATAGGTTCATTTGTACAAGGATTTGCCAAGATATTACAAACCAAATTCCCGCCATCTTTTATAGTGGTCGTTGTGCACCCAAATGGGTCTACTGCGCCTGGTGCATCTACTTCTATATAATTAACGCGTAATAAACTTCCAGTATTTGGATTAGAATAAGTCTCTGATTGCGTTGCCCATGTTTTAGTGCGGTTTGTCCATTGCCCTTTTGCAATCTGTGAATATCTTTGATTTTTAGTTAGCGAACTACTATTTTTTTTATATTGAAGAATATTTCCTTTTGCAATCATTTGTGCATCAAAATAATATTGACCTACTGGGATTTGTTCATTGGTTAAAGGGCTTGTAACAAACCCGGAACTATTTTGACTTGTAGAGCTAGAACAAACATTTTGTACTCTACTCCAAGCTCTTGGAGGTTGAGGATTATATCCAGGTCCTAAACACGACATGATAGTATAAAGCAATTATATAATAATTATATAATAATATTTATTTAGTTCATGTAATATTATTATATTTGGGTTGTGAATAATCGCGTACCTTATTTGCCCATTTTATGAGGCGCCATCATTGGATTGTACCCGTCTCCTGCGCCATAAAAGTACCATCTTAAAGACAAATAATCAGTTGGTTTAGTAGTAGATAAACTTGAATTTATTAATGTTGTATTTGGTCCAGTTGATGCAAGGTGTTGAATTGCAGCTGTACCTAATGCATAATTGTAATACCACAAATTGGAAATATTTCCACTAAATCCACCATTCATAGCAACATATACATCTCCATAATTTTGTTTTGGTACACCCGATAATTGTAAACTTCTTGCAATAGTACCATTTATATACACATCTAATGTAGTATTTTCACAACGAATAATTACATTTACCCAAAGATTCACCGGAATATCCGGAATAATAATTTCTTGATTAATTACTTTATACGTATTCATCATAACAACTAAAGAATTGGAATTAGGCATGATATAAAGTCCAGGTGCATTATTAGGAAAGTTACGTCCATCCGGAGCAATATTATTATTCCCTTTATAAAAAATACATTTATATTGGTCATATGGTTTTAAATCTGTTATATAAATCCACACAGACCACGTAAATTCAATACCATCATTCGCATTTTTAGATCTATAAACAGTTACGGCTGAATTAGAACTCGGGTCTTGAGTAAATGTAATGGCTTGGGTAGCATCTACCATTCCATTTATTAAATGAGGAGATTCATTAGGCGATGTCAACCATTTAATAAGTATTAAACCCATTCTAAATAAAATAACAAATACAACTAATATTAATAATATAAAAGCAAATTTCGCGACTAAACTATTTGATTCTAAAAAATCCATTGTAGGTGAAGCTCCTTTATTAGTTGATGTTGAAAATGAATTTGAATTGTTGCTCATTTATCTATATATAAGAAATAAGAAAAGAAATTTATAATGTTACAGTACCTTGAGTTGTTCCATTTGCCACAACCGAGAGTTGTAATTGATAATTAGATAATCCTCCTGCTCCAGGACCTTTGGTGTAAATATTCCAGGCTTGTTGAGGATTTATAGAATTGGGGAAATATTGTAAATTAGATGTCCATCCATCAAAACCTCCTTTAGGGGTAACAATGACACTTGCATTGTTATTTACATTTGCTATACCAGGTAATAAACATGTTTTTACTAATTTACCATCAATGTAAAGATCCATTGTTCTTCCATATACACTAATCTGTAAATTTACCCATTTTTGAATAGGAATATTACTGATACCACAAGTATGAACAACTGTTTTTCCTCCTGGTCTTGTTGGTTCCTCATTTGCTCCTGGATAACAACCTAAAGCAACCATCAGATTGTTTTCAACTGCTCCTAAAATAACAGTTGGACAAGGGTCCGCTCCACTTATTCCAGAAACGTCTCCTGCCGATGCATCACTTAAAGCGCCCATTCTTCCAAAGATAACTTTATGTTCGCCGTAACGATAATTCCAATCATTTATGTAAAACCATATAGAATAAGCAAAATTGCTGGAAGGAACACCTGAACTGTTTTCTGCTAAACTGCTTGCGGCAATTGTAGATGATGTTTCACCATTTTGAATTCCTTGTAATATAGAAGGGTCATAAAGCATATATCGCACTAACATAATTATTAAGACAATGATGAAAACTATTATAACAATACTTAACACATTCATTTAGTATATATTATAGATTTAGAAATTTTCTAGATATATAATTAATTTAATTCACATATATCATAAATTATGCATTATTCCTTTTAATTTATTACAGGTATTTTTTTATCTTTTACAGAATTGTATAAGTAATATGTATTCACGGAAGTCAATGGCTTTTTGAAATAAATCAAATTACATACACCCGCTTGAATTCCATTATTTGTTCCTACCGATAAAGTGTCTAAAGACATATAAGGAACCATACCTTTTATAGATTTTACTAAATTGTTATTGTAAAAAATATCTAAAGTCCCGCCATTATAATTAATAATTATATTGTTCCATTTTTGTAATAATATATTTTCTAATTTGTAAACAATTATATTTTCTGCATCATACTCTTCTTCTTCTAATTCATTGTTACTTGAATCTACACCAGCTTTATTTTTATTTTTGTTTTTGTTTTTATTAGCAAGCGCATGCTCTTTAATTTTTTCTGCTTGATCCCTCAAGACCTTTTCGTCTTTTATATTAAATTCATTTTTCACATGTTTTAAACTTGCTTTTGGCATGGTAACAATCAACGTATTTGTTTCGGCTTTATAAAGAATATTTGGTTTATTCCCATAATTTAATACGGAAGTATAATGTTGGTAAGAAGGATTTGTATTAGGAGGGAACGAGTCTAAATATAACCAAAAAGAGATACCATATTGATAAGTAAAATTTTCGGACCCATTTAACTCTTCATATGTTGCAATAGATTGATTTGAATTAGTATTTATGGGGTCATTTATATATACTTTTCCACCTTGTAACAGTATTTTTTCTTTTAAATAAATGGAAACGAAATACAACACTATAAATAAAATAGTAAACAATATTATATAAACTGATTTAGGGTCTGTATTTTTATATTCTTGTGAAGCAAAATCCATTAAATCTGACACCATGCACGGAACATAAAAGATACTATTTTTTATTATATCTGCATATGCATTTTTTTTTACACTTTTAGAATTAGACCCGCTGCTATTATTACCTGCCGATTTATTCCCCATAATACGATATATTAATGTCAATACTAACAATAACAACATTCCATTTAATAAAATACTTATCAATGTGCTACCACTTGGGTTATCTGATAATTTTTGAATATTCATTCCAATCCAAGAAATGAATAACCCGACTGCAATAACTCCAAACAAAATAAGGAAAGATTGCTTAAACAGCGCCAAATTACTAATATATTGCAGCTTAGCACTATTATTATTTCCGTCAACTGAATATACATTAATAATTTGAATAGCGGCGTATATAAGGGTGATTAATAATGTGAATATAATCACAAATGCAGATACCCCTGGATTTGAAAATATTCCGTCTGGATAAATATACACTCCAAGAGCCAAGAGCAATATAAATAATACAAACAATATATTACTAGATAGTGCAAGTATTCCAGTAAAATTAGGCCCTACGCCTAATCCGCCTAGTCCGCCACCCTTTGCATTGGAATTAGAATTATGAGTCGGTTTTGCTTGCAATGTTAAAACAATAATCAAATACAATAAAGAAAAAACAGACATCAAAATAGTTAATAAGAGAGAATACCCAAAATATTTTGTAATGATGCCTCCTGGATTAACAGAGTAATAGATAATAAAAGTAGTAATCAAACAGAAAAACAATATTACCAATTTGATTTTTTCATATGTAATATTAAATTCAGATAAGTAATCACTTTTAAATCCACTATAAAATACAATCCCTGTTATTATCGCACTAATTGTTGTGATAATATATGGATAATTATTTAAAATATTACTTGGTACATATCTGAAAAATAAAATTAGTCCAATTGTATATAATACAACACCTAATACATTACTCATCTGACTCAACAATGTTTTTAATTCTTTTAAATTAGGTAATAAAAGTATTATTCCTCCTATTATTAATAAAATAAAAAAAATAGTAATAAAAATAGTAGCCGTGCTATTTTCTCTGGAAGCACTTCCGTGAATTGGTTTTGTTATATCTAACCCATGATTAAATAATACAATAAGGGTCATTAATATCAAAACAAAATATACAATACTGATAAAAAAAGATATTGCGGGGGTTCTTAATTTAGGTATTATGTTTTCATTATTAATATTTGTCGTTTTATCATCCATATATTATAGAAACATAAATAAATTAGAATTTTACATATTTTCCATGGCGGTTTTTTTGCCATGACAATCGCGACAAAGAGCTACTAAATTTTGTACATCATTCCCTCCTCCATATTCTAACCTGATTTTATGGTCCACCTCATACCAGGCATTTAATTTCATTCCACAGTCTGCACATTTCCAATCTTGTATAGAAGCTACATATTTCTTTTTAGTTTCGCTTACGGACCGTTTAGTAGCATTTTTTCCCGAATGTAACATGGTTTGTTCTCCTTTGTAAGAAGCTGGATTAATATCATTGAAAGATTCCATAAAACTTCTATCTTCATTAGAAGAGGTAAAATCAATAATAGGTGTTATTAAATCCATAGTAGATCTATCAATAGGCATATATTTTACCATATTATTCGCATACAAAAGCATATTTTTGCTTTGTACTGGATTTTTTTTTAATAATAAATAAATGCTTACTCCGATTACTCCGTAAAAGGCCATTTGATAATATTTTTTATAAGACAATAATATTTTTGTATATTTTCCATCATGATATGAGTTGTATATGACAAAAATAGTAATCAATAATATCCATAATTCTAATCTCATTTTGTATTGTATTATATATAATATAAATATATATAATGAAATTATAATAAAAAACTTATTCCATTGAACATTAAATATTACCCATTTTATTGTAGTGGATTACATTTTATTACAACCAGATTGTTTACTCATGGCCGCGGCCATGTCAGTATTCATAGGATTCATTTGACTGACCATTTTGATTTCTCTCATAATTCCTAAGGTGATTAAAATAATCATAATAAATGGTGCCAACACTAAAAACCACGAAATAGATTTATACCCTTTTCTGCAAAGGAATGCTAAAAAGTAGGTCCATATAAAAGTAATAATTAAATGACTAATAAGTAATGAAAAATGGACTCCACTAAACAAACTTATTATAATTGACAAAACAGCTAAAGTGAAATAAATTTTGGCAGGGGTGCAAAGTTTGCTAAACTCTTTCTCCATTATATAATAATTAATTATTTTTATTTATTTTATTTCT
>Ga0194041_10000639_pt1 | contig 14269 bp, 15 predicted proteins | sample JunL449m_MetaG_FD_160082 | JGI IMG/M metagenome (GOLD analysis project Ga0194041, IMG submission 160082) | Anoxic zone freshwater microbial communities from boreal shield lake in IISD Experimental Lakes Area, Ontario, Canada - Jun2016-L442-9m | ecosystem: Environmental > Aquatic > Freshwater >...
TTCGTGCTCTACGGCAATCTGCAGATCGCTGGGGGTATCAAGGTCGGCGGAGAGTGGTGAGTGCAGTAACTCCGTCTCACCGCCTTGGCGGCTGAACTCCGCTCGATGCGCTGCTGCACTGTTCGGACCGAATTGCGGCGTAAAGGTGCGTGGGAGTGGGACCACGAGTGCCGAGGTGCCGCCATCGGGCGATGCAAGGAGGCCCGGTTGTGATCCTGACCAGCCGCCCATGAGCGCATCAATGTTTGCCGCCGAAATTTCGGCGAGGTCCACGGGCAGGATCAGCACCGCAGATGCACCACTCGTTGCTGCGTGGCGTACGCCGAGCGCGATCGCCGCATTCAGATCAACGCCGCCGTCGTCGAGCGCCTCATGCCCGCCGCTGCGCGCAAGCGCGCGGGCGAGCGGATCAGGGGAGACCAGGATCACGTTGCTGACGCTCTTGGCGCGACCGAGCGCCAAGAGGGTGCGCTCAAGGAGGCGCGCGGAGAACTCGCGGCGCTCCTCCTCACCGAGGAGTGGTGCCATGCGCGACTTCGCTGAGTCGATTGAACGGAAGGGGAGGACGGCGATGACGGTCACGAAACGGCGAGAACGGCGTGCGCTACGGCGAGGCGCGCAGCATCGTCGGTCATCACAATCGGCGCAGCAACGCTCTTGCGAACGTGCGGCGCGATTGCAGCGGCAAGCGCAGGGGTGAGGTCTGACGTCTCCACAAGGAGCGCATCCATGAGTCCGGTCAGGTGTTTGGCGACACCCGCTGGTGAGACGTCGAGCCCCGCAGCGGCGAGCATGCGGTCAGCTGGCCCCTTCAGTGCCTTCCCGCCAACGATCGGCGAAACCCCCACGACCTTGGCACCGCGCGCTCGTGCCGCCAAGATCGCCTCGCGAATCCCAGGGATCGCAAGGATCGGGCCAATCGAGATCAGCGGATTTGATGGCGCAATCACGATGCGCTCTGCGTTGGCAATGGCCTCGAGGGTTTCGGCGGTCGGGCGCGCCGCCTCCGCTCCGTCGAATGCCACCTCAAGGACTTCAGGCTTCGCCTGAGCGCCGACAAACCATGGCTGGAATTCCATCCAGCCATCAGAAGTTCGCAGGCGCGTGCGGAGCGGGTCGTCGGTCGCCATCAAGATGGGCGCCTCGCTGAGTCCAAGCTTGCGCTGAATCGCGCGATTCACCTCTGTGAGTCGCCCGCCAGCGCGCAGTCCCGCGGTGCGATGAATGTGCAGCGCAAGGTCGCGATCACCGAGTCGGAACCAGTCGGGCGCGCCGATCTTGCCGAACTGGTCGAGGGCGTTCCAGGTCTCGCCGGCGAGGCCCCAGCCGCGCTCCCGGTCACCGAGATCGGCGAGGGTATAGAGCAGGGTGTCGTGGTCTGGGCAGATGGTGAGACCGTGCAGTTCAAAGTCGTCGCCTGGGTTCGCGATGATCGAGAGATCGCCAGCGGGGAGTGCCGCGCGGAGGCCATGGGCGAGCTTCGCGCCGCCAACTCCACCTGCCAGGAGTGCGACGCGCGGGCTCACGCCGTGAGGGCGGGGAGCACCTCGCGCCCGAAGGCGGCGGCCCACTCGGCTTGATTCCGACCAACGTTGTGCAGGTAGATCTTGTCGAAGCCCATGTCGAGGTAGCGCTGAATCGTCTTGCGGTGCGTCTCAAGGTCGCTCGAGATCACCATGCGCCCAGCGAAGTCTTCTGGTCGCACGAGCTTCGCCATCTGCTGGAAGTCGGCAGGATTGCGAATGTCCTGCTTCGGGAACTTCATTCCACCGTTCGGCCACTCCCGCATCGCGTTGGCGAGCGCCTCCTCATCGGTTGCGGCCCACGAGAGGTGGAGCTGCAAGATCTTCGGCATGGTGTCTGGGTTCTTTCCAGCGGCGCGTGCCCCTTCGGCAAACTTGTCAAAGACTGTCTGGATCTTCTCGTCAGCGGCGCCGACGGTGATGATGCCGTCGCAGAGTTCGCCCGTCTTCTTGGCGGTGATTGGACCGGCGGTCGCCACGTAGATTGGTGGCGAGGTAGGGGGGAGCGTCCAGAGACGCGTGCTCTCCAGCTGATACCAGCGACCAGAATGCTTCACCTCGTTGCCGGTGAAGAGCTTGCGGATGATCTCGATCGCTTCGAACATTCGTGCGATGCGCTCGCCAACCTCGGGCCAGTAGCCGCCAACAACATGTTCGTTCAGCGCTTCGCCTGAACCGAGGCCGAGCCAGTGGCGACCCGGATACATCGCTTCAAGTGTTGCCGACGCCTGCGCAACCGTTGCCGGATGCATACGCCAACCGGGGCAGGTGACGCCGGGGCCGACATCGCCCTTGGTGCGTTCAGCAAGAAGTGTCATCACGTTCCACACAAATGGCGCGGAGCCTTGCTCTGGCACCCATGGCTGGAAGTGATCGGCGGCCATCACGCCGCTGAAGCCCGCCTGCTCGGCGGCTACGGAATAGTCGACGACCTCGGTCGGGCCAAACTGCTCGAGCATTGCGGCGTAGCCGATCTTTGCTGCCCCGTTACCCATAGTTGCCCCCTACTCCTGGTTCGCGGCGGGCTTACCGTGCGCGAAGATCTGATCTGGAATGATTTCAATGAGGATACGCTGCTTCGCCCCAAGATTAGCGAGTGTCGTGGCAAGGAGCGCCGGGTCGGAGAGGTATTTCGCCGCCACCCGCTGCAACTGCGTCTGGCCACGCTCCTGGTCGTCATCAATCGTCACGTGGCCGAGGATCTGTACATAGTCGTATCGGTCTTCCACCATGAACGAGCATCTCGGGTCGCGGCGGAGGTTGGTGGGCCAGCGACGCCCCTCCGAACTATTGACAATGATGGTGTCGCCCGCGAGCTCGTACCAGACGACCGCGGCGAAGGGGGCCCCGTCGGCGTCGATCGTAGAGAGCGTGCCGAAGCGTGGACGGTCGAGGAAGGTCCGAATTGCGGGATCGTGGATTCCTCTAGGGCTCATGAGGCGTACGCTACACGCAACGGAGCCCGCCGTCCTTAGGGTGGGCCCAGAAGTTGCGGAGGTGCTCTATGGCCCAGATCCATCTACACGCCGAGAGCGGCGACTACGCCCCAATCGTCCTCATGCCGGGGGACCCGAACCGCTCCAAGCGGATCGCGGCGCGGTTCGATGGCGGACTCGAGAAGGCGAAGCTCGTGAACGAGCATCGTGGCCTCCTCGGTTATACGGGGACGATCAACGGCGTGCCGGTGAGCGTTCAGACGACGGGGATGGGGACGCCAACGACCAGCATCGTCATGGAAGAGCTGCTGAACCTCGGCGTTGAGACCTTCGTACGCATCGGCACCTGTGGCGGCTTCCTACATCTCGAGACTGGCGATGTGATTGTCGCCTCGGCGGCCGTTGCAAGCAGCGGCATCGGTCCAATCCTCGGATTTGACGAGCCGACGGCGCCAACCGCCGACTTCGACGTGACGAACGTTCTTGTCGCCGCGTCGAAGGCCGAAGGATTGACGACTCATGTTGGGCCGATCGTCACCTCTGACGTCTTCTACGATCCAAACCCAGCGGGTACGGCGCGCTGGGGCGCCCGCGGCTATCTCGGAGTCGAGATGGAGTCGGCCGCAATGTTCCTGCTCGCGATGCGTGAGCGCGCCAAGGGCCGACCGGTTCGCGCTGGAACGATCCTCACGGTCTCCGACACGATTCGCGATCCAAAGGTTGTCGCCGAGGCCCGCAAGGGGGGCAGTGAGCCGTGGTACCGACTCCCTGAAGATGAACTGATCAAGCGCATTGATCTCACGATCGGCGCTGCGCTGAAGGCTGCCGCGACGCTCGGCGCTCGCTAGTCCGTTCGCACGTGACGCGAACTGCGCCGCTCCCAATCGGCGTCGCCCTCGGCACCATCGGTCTGGAAGGGGATGCGTGGCTGCGCGCCGCTGCACTCCTGGCCGCCGCGCCGATTGATCGCCTCTGGATCTGGGATCACCTCATGGGGCGAGGCGCGCCAGATCGCCCAGTACTCGAGGCGACAAGCCTTGCTGCAGCAGCACTGACGCAGAATGCAACACTGCAGGTCGGGACGCTGGTGCTTGATGTCACGAAGCGCCACCCAGCACTCACCGCAAAGATCGCGGCGACACTCGACGCGATCGCGCCAGGGCGCTTCACGCTCGGCATCGGTGCTGGCGGTGATGTGGCCGAGCACGACGCACTTGGAATCCCGTACGGCGAAGTCTCGGAGCGTATTGCGGCACTGACGGAGCAGGTCGCGGTCGCGCGCGCGATGCTGGGCGGCGATCCGAGTGGGCGTCTCACGCTCGCTGCGCCAGGAAGCCTGAGCGGCGCGTCGAGCGCGCCACGCCCCGGTGCGCGCGTGCGACTGCTCGTCGCGGGAGACCATCCAAGCTCCATCAGCCTCGCGGCCTCTGCCGCCGATGAGTGGGTTGCACCGCTGGCTAGTTTCGCCGCTGGATGTGCGCGGCTACGCGAACGCGAGGGTACGGTCGGTCACGCCAAGCCACCTGTGCGAGCACACCTGCTGTATGAGCTGCGCGCCAGTGAGACGTTTGCTGCCTCACCGTTCGGTAGGGACCCAGAGGGCGTGTTGTCTGAGGCGCGTTTCCATGGTGCCGACGGCCTGATCGTGACCGTCCGTACTGAACGTGATGTGGCGGACGCTGTCCAACTCTTTGCGAAACTGCGATGATGGGCGCATGAGCGACGCGCAGACTCGCAATCAGGTTCAGGCATGTGTTCGTTGCGGTGCGCCCGTCTCGCTACAGACGGCACTCTGCGAGCGCTGTAATCCCCTTGGTCTCGCACAGCCATCAGCGAGCCAGACCCACGGCACCGTCTTTCTCGGCATCGGTGCCGCAGTCCTTCTACTCGCTGCGCTCGCAGGCAACTCGTCGCGCGGGATTGGGCCATTTGCCGCCACGATGAGTGGTGCGAGTTCGGTGCCGGGCGGGCTGGCAGTGACGATCACGGTCACCAACACGGGGGCCACCGCCGGATCAGCGACGTGCCAGGTCACCACGAGTGTGATCGGCAGTGCTGGACTCTCCGAGATCATCTCTACGCCGCGCATTGAGCCAGGCGCGACCACCACGGTTGCTCGACAGCTCAAGACCTTCGGCAGCGATCCCATCCCGCTCGCAATCTCCTGCGGCGGCTAGTTCCCCTTCGGACCCTCTTCGAGGATGCGCTTGAGATTCCGTAGATCCGACCGGAAGATTGCACCGAGAACTGGCCGCTGAAGGAAACCCCCGAGATGCGCGAAGAGCGGTGGCCGTAGATACTCCATCCAATCGATGCGTGTATGTGCTGCATCAACCTGCGTGAAGCGTAGGAGCCCCTCGCCGACAAATTTCCCCTCATGCCGTATCGCAAAGGTGCTCGGTGGATCGAATTGCGTGATCACCACATCATCAGTTGTTGAGATGCCAAAGATGCGCACCGTGGCCCGGCCGCGCGAGCCGGGCTTGACCGGCGGTTGGGTCAGCATCTCTACGCGCTTCATCTCATGCATCCACTCAGGCTGCCGGGCAATGTCGGAGGCGTACTCCCAGACCGCAGTCTGTGGCGCAGCGATCTCCATCGATAGATTGATCTCAGGTCGTCGGATTGCGCCCGAGCTGATCAGCCGGCCGAGAAGCAGCTCGACAGCAATTGCACCGATCAATCCAGCGAGGGGAAGAAGGGCGAAGAGCATTAGCAGAGCACGCCCCCCGCCGCTTCGATTACTTTCAGCGCTGCGTCAGTGTCACCCTCGTGCAGTTCGACGCCGGCGGTTGCAGCGATGGCAACCTCAACGGTGAACCCCGCAGTCAACGCGTCAAGTGCGCTGGCCTTCACACACCAATCGGTGGCGAGTCCACAGATCGTCAGAAGTGTCACGCCAGCATCGCGCAGATGCGACGCAAGTTCAGTCGAGCGGACTTCGCCGGTGATTGGATTGCGAAGTGAGAACGCGCTATAGCCATCCTCGCCCGCTACGCCCTTGCGGATCACAACGTCGCCGGGCCGTTGAGCCAAGACCGCCTCGGGGAGGAGTTCGGCACCGGGGCTGCCAGCGACACAGTGCACTGGCCATGCGCCACCTTCGGTCGCGAAGTGCGGCGTGCTCTCGGGGTGCCAATCCTGGCTCCAGACGACGAGCTCCTCGTGGGTGCGAGCGCGCTCAACGAGGCGCAGCACGTGGGGGAGGGCGGCAGGGGCGCCGGCAACGAAGAGGCTCCCCGAGGGGTCGCCGAAGTCGACCTGCAGGTCCACGATCAGAAGGGCACGCTGCGGTTTCGCCATACCCGCATCCTCGCACGGGGCGCTACCCTTGGGGAATCGTGCAGACCTTCGACTTCCTTGAGCAGATCCCCGACGCCGACCCAACGGAGACGGCACGCCTGATCGGAGAGATCGAGCGCTCCATCACCGCCCACGGCCCAGAGCGCGCCAAGCTTCTGCTGATGCGACTTCTCGCGCGAGCGCGCGACCTTGGCGTCGACCTGCCGACCCTCGCCACCACGCCGTACATCAATACGATCAAGACCAGTGATGAGCCCGCCTTCCCTGGTGACGAGGCGATGGAGACCCGCATTCGCCACATCATTCGCTGGAACGCCGCCGCCATGGTCCTCCGCGCGAACAAGATGCATGCCGGTATCGGCGGACACCTCGCCACCTACGCGAGCGCCGCGAGCCTCTACGAGGTCGGCTTCAACCACTTCTTCCGCGGTAAGCAGGGGAGTGCCGGCGACCAGATCTTCTATCAGGGGCATGCCGCTCCGGGCATCTATGCGCGCGCCTATCTCGAGGGGCGCATCAACGCGCCACAGCTCGACCGCTATCGCCAAGAGACTGCTGGGCATGGCGGACTTCCGTCGTATCCGCATGCGCGCCTCTTGCCGGACTTCTGGGAGTTCCCAACCGTCTCGATGGGCCTCGGCGGCATCGGTTCAATCTATCAGGCGCGCTACAACCGCTACCTCCACAACCGTAGTCTCACCGACACGTCGGGGAGCCGCGTCTGGGCATTCCTCGGTGACGGCGAAATGGATGAGCCAGAGTCAGCTGGCGCGCTGACCCTCGCCGCGCGCGAAGGACTCGACAACCTGACCTGGGTGGTGAACTGCAACCTGCAGCGACTCGATGGCCCTGTGCGCGGCAACGGCAAGATCATTCAGGAGCTCGAAGGCCTCTTCCGCGGTGCTGGTTGGAACGTGATCAAGGTGATCTGGAGCCGCGAATGGGACGAACTCCTGGCGAACGATGCTGGTGGGCATCTGGTACGCAAGATGGACTCGACGGTCGACGGTGAGTTCCAGAAGTACATCGTCGCCGGTGGCGCCTACATTCGCGAACACTTCTTCGGCCCAGAGCCAGAGCTCGGCGCGCTGGTGAAGCATCTCTCCGATGACGAGCTGGTGCACCTTCGCCGCGGCGGCCACGACTACCGCAAGATCCATGCTGCGTACGCATCAGCCGTTGCACATAAGGGTGCACCGACGGTGATCCTGGCGAAGACGGTGAAGGGCTACTCACTCGGGCCATCGGTAGAGGCGACGAATGTGACGCACCAGGCGAAGAAGCTCTCCGAGGCGGAACTCTTCGCCTTCCGCGATCGACTCGGGCTGCCGATCCCCGACGAGAAGATCCCTGAGGCGCCGTACTACCATCCTGGCCCAAACAGCCCAGAGGTCAAGTACATCAACGAGCGCCGCGCCGCGCTCGGCGGCCCGCTGCCAACCCGCATCGTGCACCCAGTGACCTGGAGCGCGCCAGAGGCGGCGGTTGATGCTGAGTTTGCCTCCGGTAGTGCCGTGCCGGTGAGCACCACCATGGCGTTCGCCAAGCTGCTGCGTAACCTGTTGCGCGACCCGAACATCGGCCAGCAGATTGTGCCGATCGTGCCAGACGAGGCGCGAACCTTCGGCATGGATCCACTCTTCAAGCAGAGCGGCATCTACGCGCCGTTCGGTCAGCGCTATGAGCCGGTCGACTCAGAGTTGCTGCTGAGCTATCGCGAGTCGCAGAGTGGTCAGCTCCTTGAAGAGGGGATCACCGAGGCGGGCTCCATGGCCTCGTTCCAGGCGGCTGCAACTGCCTATGCAACACATGGCGTGCCAACCATCCCGTTCTACGTGTTCTACTCCATGTTCGGCTTCCAGCGCGTGGGCGATCAGATCTGGCAGGTGGGCGATGCGCGCGGCCGCGGCTTCCTGATCGGCGCAACCGCCGGGCGTACGACACTCGCCGGCGAAGGGCTGCAGCACGATGACGGTCACTCACAGTTGATCGCGCATCTGCATCCGCATGTGGCCGCCTACGATCCATCATTCGCCTATGAGATGGCTGCGCTGATTCGCCGCGGTATGGATCGCATGCATGGCGGTCGAGAGGACATCCTCTACTACCTCACCATCTACAACGAGAACCAGTCTCAGCCGGCGCGGCCGGAGGGGGCGCACGTGGACGAGGGGATTCATCGCGGTCTCTATCGTTTCGCCGAGGCTGACGCGAGCGCGAGCGGCCCAGTCATTCGCCTCTTCGGTTCGGGGGCAATCATGGGCGAGGTGCTCGCCGCGCGCGATCTGCTGCGGGAGCGATTTGGCGTGCGTGCAGAGATTTGGTCGGCTACCTCGTATTCAGAGTTGCGTCGCGAGGCGCTCGTCGTTGAGCGCTGGAATCGTCGTCATCCGGAGAGCGCACCGCGAACATCGTGGCTGCAGGATCAGCTCGGGAGCGGGGGCGCGCCAATCGTCGCCGCGAGCGACTGGGTGACGGCGCTCCCTGATCTACTCGCCCCATGGATCAATGTGCCGTATCTCGTCCTCGGCACCGACGGCTTCGGCCTGAGCGACACCCGTGAGGCGCTCCGTGAGTTCTTCTCGGTTGACGCCAAGCACATCACGGCCGCAGCGATGGTCGCCCTGGCGCGTGGGGGGGAGCGAACGCCAGCCGAGGCCGCAAGCGCGATCAAGGAGCTCGGCATCGACCCTGATCGCCTCCCAGTCTTCGTCCTCGACCGCTAGGTCGCCGCAAAAGACAGGTGCACTTGTCGCATTAGACAGGTGTGGTTGACACTTTTCTGCACGAGATGGCACCATTTCCCTAAGAGTTCGCAGCATGTGCGAGAGGGGGAGTTGAGTGCAGAGCATCTTCGCCTGGGGCATCGGGGGACTACTCACCGGACTTCGTGAAGGGGTCGAAGCCGCACTGATTGTTGGCATTATTGCGAGCTACCTCGTAAAGATCGGTCGCGCCGATCGACTCGCCAGCGTCTGGCTTGGCGTTGCCACCGCCATCGTTGCATCTGCCGCCATCGGCGTCCTTGCATTCGTCGCCCTCGGGAGCCTGCAGGGAACCGCCGAACAGATCATCGCTGGCACCACCTCGCTCCTTGCCGTGGTGATCCTTACCTACATGCTCTTCTGGATGCGTAAGCAGGCGGTCTCGCTCGGCGCCGATCTTCGCAAGGGCGTCGATCGTGCCGTTGCCTCAACCTCGGTGCTGGGACTCGGTCTGCTCGCCTTTACCGCGGTGATTCGCGAAGGAATTGAGACCTCGCTCTTCCTGCTTGGCCAGACGACCGCAGCAGCGGGGGAGGGGCTCTCCGTTGTTCTTGGTGCCGTGGTTGGCCTACTGATCGCCGCCGGTATCGGCGTGCTGATCTTCCGTGTCGGAGTGCGACTCAACCTGAGCGCCTTCTTCAACGTTACTGGCTTTGCTCTTGTCGTTATTGCGTCAGGGCTACTCTCATACGGCGTTCATGAGTTTATTGAGGTTGGCGTGCTACCAGGTTTGGTTACGCCGCTCTATGACCTCTCCGGCCTGCTGCCGCACACCGAGGGGATCGGACAGTTCTTGCGCGCCATCTTCGGCTACAGCGCAACACCTGAGCTCACGACGCTGCTCGCGCAGGCGGCATACCTGCTCTTTGGCCTCCTCTTTTATGTGCGCCCCGTGCGGCGAGCCGCTGCGACTCGCGCCGCTGCAGCCTGATTGGCGTGCACGGGCTCCGCGCGCGATGATGCACTAATGCAGACACTTGAAATTGAGGACCTCTCGCACTCCTACGGCGAGCGCAACGTGCTGCGCAACCTCGCACTGTCGATTGCTGCGGGCGAATCGGTTGCACTCCTTGGGCCGAATGGTTCAGGGAAGTCAACCCTCTTACGCCTCGCCGCTGGTCTTCTCACCCCATCAGCCGGCCGTATCTCACTTGTTGGTAGCACCGCCGCCGCTGGTCGGCCCGAGGTTGGCATCGTCTTTCAAGAGTCACGACTCCTTCCATGGCGCACGGTGCTGCGCAATGTGACCCTCCCGCTAGAGCTGGGCGGCGAATCACTTGCGAGCGCTCGAGTTACCGCCGAGGCAGCGCTCAATCGAGTGGGTGCGGGCCGGCTGCTCGACCGCAACCCCGCGGAGATCTCAGGCGGTGAACGCGGCCGCGTGGCGCTGGCGCGTGCACTGGTTCGCCAGCCGTCGCTCCTCCTGCTCGATGAACCGTTCGCCGCACTTGATGCCATCACACGTGCGCGGCTTGATGATGAGCTCCCTGAACTTGTCGCAGGAGCGGCAACGCTACTCGTGACGCACGATGTCGCAGAGGCGCTCCTCATTGCCGACCGCGTGCTGATGCTCGGCGCCGACGGCGGGATTCACCTCGAGGTTCCAGGCCTGCGGAGCCTGCCGGCTGCAGCGCGTCGCACAGCGCTCCTCTCGCCTGACGGTGCTGCACGACAGACGCGTCTCTACGCAGCGCTTGATTCGGTGTCGCATGCGTAAGCTGAGCCAGGTCACCCCAATTGTCGTGGCCGCACTCCTGCTGGCGGCGTGGGAGCTTGGCGTGCGCGCCATCGCGGTGCCACAGTTCATTCTCCCTGCCCCGTCGGTGATCGCGGTGCGGTTCGCCGAGGCGTGGGCTGACGGAACCATGCTTCGCCATCTCGTGCCGACGGTGATTGAAGTGACGATCGGCGGCTTGATTGGCGGGTTGCTCGGTCTGCTGATCGGTGTGACGCTTGGTCTCTCTGGCTCGGCACGCCGCGTAGTCAGCCCTTATCTCGTTGCGGCACAGTCGACCCCGATCCTCGCCCTCGGCCCTGTCCTAGTTCTCTGGCTCGGGCCGGGGCTCACCGCAAAGATCGCCGTATGCGCACTAATCACGCTCTTCCCCGTTGCAATCTCGACGCTCGTCGCCGTGCGCGATGTCGACGCTGGCACGCTTGAACTGATGCGCTCACTCGGCACAACCCGCTGGCAGAGCCTGCGCTACGCACGCCTACCCGCGGCACGGAGCGGCATTCTCGCTGGGGCGCGTGTCGCTGCAACCCTAGCCGTGGTCGGGGCGATCGTTGGCGAATGGCTCGGTGGCACTGCAGGCCTCGGCGTGCTGCTCAATCTTGCCCGCGGCTCACTCTTCGACACGCCGCTCCTCTTCGCTGACCTGTTACAAATTGCGATCGTCGGCGTGAGTGCCTATGGGCTCGTACTTCTTATTGAACGGATAACATCAAGAGAGATCGCCTGATGCGATCGTGGCTGTAGGGGGGAATGATGAGCCGAGTTTTTATTGCAATACTTAGTACCTGCGCGCTGCTGATCTCTGGATGCACGCCGAGTGCATCGACATCGCCGTCAGCCTCAGTCGTACCGGTGAAGCTCACCGTCGGTCTCGGTTATATCCCCGGAGTGCAGTTCGCCCCCTTTTATTTGGCGGAGCAGAGCGGCGCCTATGCCGCTGCTGGCCTCGAGGTGACGCTGCAGAATCAGATCGATCCCGATCTCATCAGTCTGGTTGGAAGCGGCGGTCTTGATCTGGCCCTCGCCGACGGCACCAGCATGATCCCCGCCGTCTCGCAGGGAATTCCCGTGCGCTACCTCGCAACGATCTACGGTGTTCTGCCAAACGTTGTGATCGCACGAACCGATGCGGGAATCATGAGCCCAGCGGATTTGGCAGGAAAGCGCGTCGGTACGCCAGGGCAGTATGGCTCGGGGTACCTAACCCTCCTCGGAATCCTTAGTGATGCGTCGCTTGGCATTGCCGACGTTTCGCTTGATCTCTACCCAGATTACGGACAGACACAGGCCCTGATCAGCGGTGCTGCAGATGCGACGACCGGATATGCCAATAACGACCTGGTGCAGGCGAAGGCCGCAGGGGTAGCGGTCGAAGTCTTTTACGCCTCGGCTGCAGCGCCATTTGCTGGCCCTGGTCTGATCTCATCACCCGCGACGATCTCGAGCAAGCGCGATGCGATTCGCGCCTTTATCGCCGCGACGCTTGAGGCGATGCGACAGATCGCGGCAAACCCAGAGCTCGGTGTTGACGCCGCAGCCAAGGTGGTCCCAGAGGTTATCGCGACCACTGCAGCGCGCGCGAATTCACTCGCGGTAATGAAGGCGACTGTTGATGTGTGGGCGGGCCCACTCCAAGAGAGCGCCGGCTACGGGGCGATTAGCCTTGAGGGCTGGGATGCCTCAATCAGCTTCATGCGCGCCGTTCCTGGACAGCAGGTACGCGATGGGCTGAAGGCGAGCGATATCGTTGACGAGTCGCTACTTCCGTAACTAGGGCGGCTCTATACGAGCGGCCACGGGAGTGGCGGCCAGTCGGGGCTCGGCTCAGGAAAACAGTTGGTCTGAGCGAGATCGTTGAGGCGCGCCGCCATCGCGTCAATTTCCTCCCCGTCGAGGATCGGCGCGATTTGCGTGCGCAGCTCCCCGTTCTCGGCTAGCCCCTGAACGCCGCGTGAGATAACGAGGCGCTCCTCTGGGTTGAATGGCGTGCTGCGCCACGCCCACAACACGGTGCGCAGCTTCGGCTCAACCGCGAAGGTCACCCCGTGATCGACGCCAAGGATGCGTCCGTCAGGGAGGGGGAGGATGTGTCCACCCTTACGATCTCCGTTATTGACGATCGCGTCGAAGAGGGCGAGTCGGCGCAGTCCACTATCAGAAGAGTTGACGAGATCGACCGCACGCTGCACCCCCTCGTGTTCGATCCAAAGTTGCACAGCGCCCTCGCCAGCCGGGCCGTCGCGCAGAATTGTGGGGGGAACCACGCTGAGCCCGAGCGCTTCACTGACGAGATATGCGGCAGCCTCACGGGCCGCGAGGCTCCCCTCGGGGAAGTCCCAGAGTGGCTGCTCGCCGCGGATCGGCTTGTAGATCACTTGCAGTCCGCCGTCGATCTCACAGAGGAAGCTAGCGTTACTGGCCTCGGCGATGCGCCCGATCGGCTCGAGATCTGGTGAAAGTTTCATGAGGCGGAGCGCCTCATCGATCGCAACGAAACCTGAGGCGGTTGGGAGTGGTCCGTGCCAGTCTGGTGTGGCCGCCGCGTCCGTCACCTCAGTTGAGGAGTGCGGCCTTGCGTGCGCAACGATGGCCGCGCGGATCAAGCGGCACGCCACAGTTCGGGCAGGTCGGCCGACCTGCTGCGGCGAGCTGGAGGGCGTTCTCCGCGAATTCGAGCGCCGAGGTGACACTCAGTGAAACGCGCAAGACATCCGGGCCGTCTGGCGCGTCGTTGATCGGCGGTGGGGCGGAGGCATCGTCAACGCTCATGTCGTCGCGGAACTCGAGGATGAGGCGGGTGAGCAGCGGATCCCAGGCGAGGGCGATCGTGCCGACACGAAACTCCGCAGTGAACGGTTCGGCGAGCGCTGGCAACTTTCGCGGAAGGGGGAGTGAGGCGTTTGGAAGTTGGAAACTGCCACCCTCGCTCAGGTCTTTCAGCATCTCGACGATCCGGCGCGCGAGCACGGCAATCTGGCTCTTCTCAACGACCACGGTTGCGGCGATGCCGCCGCCGATGGCCTGTAGGTGGAAGACGCGTTGGCCAGGTTCGCCAATGGCGCCAGCAATGAACTGGTCGGGTGGATCGAAACGGATGATCCTCCGCGCCATTAGTTTTCGCCGCGCAGTCGCCCGAGGAGTGATGGCCGCTTCGGCTTCTCAACGAGACCGGCGGCAGCGCCATCGGCCGAGAGGTTCACGCGCACCACGGTTGGTCGCTCTCCGCTGTAACGAATGACGGTAATACTCGCCGGATCAATCGCAATCCGCTGGAAGAGGTCAAGCGGAGTGCCAAGGGCATCGGCGACGATCGCCTTGATGATGTCGCCGTGGCTGGCGCAGAGCCACGTTTCGTCGTCGCTGAATCGCGCATCAATCTCGCGGATCGCCTCAACGGCTCGCGCCGAAGCGGCGCGGAGTGACTCGCCATTTGGGAAGATCATCGCGGAGGGCTGACGCTGCACTGTGCTCCAGAGTGGATCCTTCATGAGCGTGCGCAACTCTTTA
>Ga0194041_10000641_pt1 | contig 14254 bp, 12 predicted proteins | sample JunL449m_MetaG_FD_160082 | JGI IMG/M metagenome (GOLD analysis project Ga0194041, IMG submission 160082) | Anoxic zone freshwater microbial communities from boreal shield lake in IISD Experimental Lakes Area, Ontario, Canada - Jun2016-L442-9m | ecosystem: Environmental > Aquatic > Freshwater >...
TAATCTTAAATGGCTGGGGGGTAGGAGAGGGGCATTGGGGCGGTTTAGCGCAAAAGGCGCGGGTTAAGGCCGAATGGCTCTTACCCTTACCCAAAGGCATGACCCCAAAACAAACCCTTGCAATTGGCACGGCTGGCTATACCGCTATGTTGTGTGTCATGGCCTTGCAGCAACATGGCTTAAAACCCAGCGCTGGCGAAGTTTTGGTCACTGGGGCAGCAGGGGGAGTAGGCAGTTTTGCGACGATGCTCATGAACAAACTGGGTTTTACGGTAGTCGCCAGTAGTGGTCGTCCAGAAGAAGGCGCATATTTAAAACGCTTGGGCGCAAGTGAGGTCATTGAGCGGGCCAGCTTGTCAGAGCCAGGTAAGCCCCTTGCGAAAGAGCGTTGGGCTGCAGTCATCGATAGCGTCGGCAGTCATACCTTAGCCAATGCGTGTGCGGCAGTTAAAAGCAATGGCGCAGTTGCTGCTTGTGGTTTAGCACAAGGTATGGATTTTCCAACTACGGTAGCCCCATTTATTTTGCGCGGCATTACTTTGTATGGCATCAATAGTGTGACAGTTGAAAAAGCAAAACGAATTTTGGCTTGGGAACAATTAAGCCAGCTTTGCGATTTCACCATCGTCGATACAATTGCCCACGAAATTAGCTTGGCCGAAGCGATTCCGCTAGCAGTGGATTTAATTGCCGGAAAAATTCGTGGCCGCTTAATTGTGGATGTGAATCGCTAAGAAAAAGTCTGCACTGGCGTTTTGGTGACGCCAATGTTAATTTGCAACATCGTTGGCTTTACGCTCAGGTAAGCGCAGGCAAATGCGTTGTCTCTCAGTTTCATTGGCGCTCGACCACGCGGCAATTTCTTCCAGCGTACGAAAGCAGCCGCGACAAAAGCCATTAGCAGGATTAATTTCACACCAATTAATACAGGGCGAGGTAATGGGTGTGGCGTGGTTCATTTTCATGGGGTGGATTTAAACCGATTTATAAAGCGTTTATCAGCATCATATTCAATAAAATGGGGATATGCGCCTGCCCTTAAATGCGTTTGATGGGCGCGCCACATTTCAGGGTCAAAAAAATCAGGGTGATGTTTAAGAAAAAATTGTTTGACCCGTTGATCGCCCAGCAAAAAAACCCGAAAGGTTTCTGGAAAAATATCTTTAGAGCCAATTGGATACCAAGGCTCGCCCGCTAACTCCTCTTCCTCGGTACGGGCTGCTGGAACATGACGAATTTCACAGGCAGTTAAATATTCAATTTCATCGTAGTCATAAAAAGCAACCCGACCATAGCGCGTAACCCCAAAATTTTTATAAAGCAGATCACCAGGAAAAATATTAGCAGCAATTAATTCTTTAATGGCATTGCCATATTGCAGAACGCCATGCTCGATTTCTGCATCGCTACCATCCTGCAGCCAGAGGTTTAAAGGCGTCATACGCCGCTCAATATAGACATGCTTAATCACTAATTCATCTATGCCATCAAGCCCCTTTCTAATTTGGCACAAGGAAGCGCACTGCTCTTGAATTTCAGCAACTAATTCTGGCGTAAAACGCGCGAGCGGAAAAACTACATCAGAAAACTCTAGTGAATCAGCCATACGTCCGACCCGATCATGTTGTTTAACCAATTGATATTTCGCCATAATGAGTTCGCGGGTGGTTTCTTTGGGCGGCGGAAAGTAATCTTTAATCATCTTAAAAACATACGGGTAGCTAGGTAAATCAAATACCAGCATCACCAAACCTTTAATACCGGGTGCAATCCGAAATAAATCGCTTGAGTGTTGTAAATGATGTTGGAAGTCGCGGTAAAACAAATTTTTACCATGCTTTTGTAGTCCGAGCATGTTATAAAGTTCGGCGCGGGGTTTGTGGGGTAACAAATTACGTAAAAAAGTCACGTAGGCCGAAGGCACTTCCATGTCGACTAAAAAATAACTGTGAGTAAAGCTAAATATAAGTCGCAAATCGACTTCGGATAGCAAGGCACCATCAATATATAGTTGACCAGCTGCGTTATGCATTAGGGCGATCGCCAAGGGAAAAACTTTTTCGCCATCAATAATGCGACCCATAATAAAGGCAGTTTTATTACGAAAAAATAGTCCAGTTAAGACATGAATTTGAAAATCGGCTTGGGTTGTAGTGCCTTGCAATTCTGTATTTACGCATTGATTTAATAATTCAATATCCCGTGTTAAGTTTTCAAACGGCGTTTTAAATTGAAAGCTAAGTATTAAATCTTCAAGAACTTGCTGCAGACCAGCGCGATTTTCTGGATAATAAGTACGATAAGTTGGCTTGTTAGGAACCTCATCGTTTTCTAAGTATTCAGTGGAAATGGTAGGACGTACAAAAATAAAATCATTATTAAAATATTCGCGGCGTAAGATACGTGTACACACAGAATTAAAAAATGTTTCTGCCAATTCAGGTTGGTGTAAATTAGAAACTAAGCCAATGTAATGTAATTTCACTTGCTGCCATACTTCATCGGAACAATTTTGTGCGTCAAACTCATCTTCTAAAACTTCTACAGTTTCTTGTACGCGTTGGTCGTAATAATCAATACGATTCCGCTGTAATTGACTCACCCCAAACCAATCTTGTGCTTCAAAGCAGGCTTTCGCAGCAGTTCCAGCCTCGCGGAAAATGCTGTAATGGCGTTGAAATCCGGCCAAAAGCGATTGCGCCATATCGAAAGCAACCTGCGATGACAATAATTTGGGAAAATGGCTCATGCCATTAAGCTTAATCGAAGCGCGCCAAACTTGACTACTTCTCAAATCCATTACCCCCTAGGGGATGCTCTGCCACCTTTAGGTGAAACGCTAGAAGTAGCTCCGGGCGTGCGTTGGTTGAGAATGGGCCTGCCATTTGCCCTGGACCATATTAATTTATGGCTTTTACGAGATGCAATCGAGGGGGTTGAGGGCTGGACCATCATTGATTGTGGAATCAGCAATGCTGAGACAGAGGCTGCCTGGGAAACCATTTTTGCCACTCAATTATCAGGTTTGCCCGTGTTACGAGTCATTGTGACCCATATGCATCCTGATCATGTGGGGCTAGCAAAATGGCTGTGTGAGCGGTGGCAAGCGCCTTTATGGATGTCCATGGCAGATTACTTAACCGCTCAGTGGTTAAGTAATAAAGAGGGGGGCGCGGCAATTGGCGCCAAAATGGGCGGTGGAGGATCAGCAGACCACCTTGAGCGACATGGCTTAAATTCCACAGCAGACTTGGCATTAATTCGGGGCCGATCAGACTACTACAGCAGGATGGTGCCAGGCATGCCACCATGCTATCGGCGCTTGATGGAAGGCGATGTCATCCCCATTGGCGGACAACTTTGGCAGGTACAAATGGGTTATGGGCACGCCCCTGAACATGCCACCCTGTATTGCGCAAAATTAGGCGTCTTTATCTCAGGCGATATGGTTTTACCGCGCATCTCTACTAACATCAGCGTCTATGATGCTGATCCCGATGCAGACCCTTTGGGATTATTTTTACGTTCCTTGGCTTTATTTGCCCAGTTACCCGCAGACACCTTAGTTTTGCCCTCGCATGGTAAGCCGTTCACTGGCTTACATGTTCGTATTCAGCAATTACAAGAACATCACGTTGATCGCTTAGCTGACACCATAAACGCTTGTCACGAGCCGATTACAGCGCGAGACTTAGTGCCTATTTTATTTAAACGTTCTTTAGATACCCATCAAATGACTTTTGCCATGGGCGAAGCAATTGCCCATTTGAATCATCTTTGGCGCCTGGGAAAGCTTACGCGGCAGGCTTCCGCCGGGGTTTGGCAGTTTTCCGTCTGCTAGTCTCTGCATCCCCTACTGATGCTGCAGCATTAGTTGCTGCCGTTGTTGCTTTACTCACATTGGCCATGGCAGCTTCCTGAGCCGAGCCCATCGCCTCACCAAAAGAGCGCAGCGCTAAGAGGGTCGCTTGCTGAACTTCAAGGCCTTGAATGGTAGATTTTAAGACGTTTAAATTAAGATTTAACCAGTTTTCTACGCTTTTAAGATCTTTGATTCGTTTTTCAATTTCAGCGATATCAAGGCCCGCAAATGCCCCATTAAATCCGCTGGCGGCCTTGTTCATATCAGCAGTAAAAGGAAATTGCCCCGCATTTTGTCCGGCTACGCCTTGCCCCCACATACTCTTCAACATCTCTAGGCTTTGATTAAATTCTGGGATGGTTCCAAACATAAATTCTCCATTTTGGCTAAAGACAAGTAATACCGATAAAATACGGGATTCTAAAGATTAATCCTCTTAACGCCACAATGCAATCAAATGGTTCGGCAGTGCCCGCTGTAAAAGTGCCCACCTTGTTAGGTTCGGCCAGGTATACGCGTGGTGCTCTGCTGCCCCAGCTCCTGCAAGAGCGAATTTTAATTTTAGATGGCGCGATGGGTACGATGATTCAGCAGCGTAAGCTTTCTGAAGCCGACTACCGCGGTTTGCCAGCGAGCGAGCGCTTTGCGCAGCATGCTAGTGATGTCAAGGGGAATAACGAGTTACTAGTATTAACGCAGCCCCAAATCATTCGGGACATTCATGATCAATATTTAGCGGCTGGTGCCGATATTATTGAAACGAATACCTTTGGAGCTACGTCGGTGGCGCAAGACGATTACCGCATGCCCGAGTTAGCCCGCGAAATGAATGAACAAGCGGCACGCATTGCCCACGAGGCTTGTTTAGCCCATAGCACAGCAGACAAGCCGCGCTTTGCGGCGGGTGCAATAGGACCAACCCCCAAAACAGCAAGTATTTCTCCCGAAGTGAATGACCCAGGTGCACGTAATGTGACCTTTGATATTTTACGTAAAGCCTATCGCGAACAAATTGAAGGTTTGTTTGCTGGTGGCGTCGATTTATTTTTAGTCGAAACTATTTTTGATACTTTAAATGCAAAGGCGGCATTATTTGCTCTCGATGAATTTTTTGAAGAGACCGGCGAGCTATTACCTGTCATGATTTCAGGTACTGTCACCGATGCCTCGGGACGTATTTTATCGGGCCAGACTGTCGAGGCATTTTGGAATAGTTTGCGCCATATTAAGCCCCTTACTTTCGGCCTTAATTGTGCCTTAGGGGCGGCTTTAATGCGCCCCTATATTGCTGAGTTAGCGCGGGTTTGCGATACGGCGATTTCCTGCTATCCGAATGCCGGCTTACCTAATCCAATGAGCGATACGGGTTTTGATGAAACTCCCGATATTACTTCTGCATTAATTGATGGGTTTGCAGCCGATGGTTTAGTCAATTTGGTCGGCGGTTGTTGTGGTACTACACCAGAGCATATTCGAGCTATTGCTAAAGCAGTAGCAGGACGTAAACCCCGGGCTTTTTATCGTGAAAATGCTGCTGAGGTGTTGGCATGAGTGACCTTAAGTCAATGCGGCTGGCTGGCCTAGAGCCCTGCAATATTACCCCTGCAGTAGGTTTCGTAAATATCGGTGAGCGCACCAATGTAACTGGTTCAAAAGCCTTCGCGCGGATGATTTTGAATAATCAATTTGATGACGCCTTGGCAGTCGCCCGTCAACAAGTTGAAAATGGTGCGCAGATAATTGATATCAACATGGATGAGGCGATGTTGGATTCTGAGGCGGCAATGACACGCTTTTTGAATTTAATTGCCTCAGAACCGGATATTGCTAGAGTACCGATCATGCTCGATTCGTCAAAATGGACGGTCATTGAAGCGGGTCTCAAGTGTGTACAAGGTAAGTCTATCGTTAATTCAATTTCGCTTAAAGAAGGCGAAGATGCATTTCGTAAGCAAGCCCGTTTAGTCAGACGTTACGGCGCTGCTACTGTGGTAATGGCTTTTGATGAACAAGGACAGGCAGATACTTTCAAGCGTAAAACTGAAATTTGCCAACGTTGTTACGACTTGTTGGTCGGTGAAATGGGTTTTCCTGCGGAAGATATTATTTTTGATCCCAATATTTTTGCGATCGCCACCGGCATCGAAGAGCATGACAATTATGCGGTTGATTTTATTAACGCTACTCGCTGGATAAAAGCCAATTTACCCGGCGCAAAAGTCAGTGGCGGGGTTTCAAATGTCAGTTTTTCTTTCCGTGGCAATGATCGCGTTCGCGAAGCCATTCACACCGTATTTCTCTATCATGCCATTCAAGCTGGTATGGACATGGCGATTGTCAATGCCGGACAACTAGGCGTTTATGCCGATCTCGACCCCGAATTACTCGAACGCGTTGAAGATGTTGTACTCAACCGCTTTAAAGAAAAAGAGGGCCAAACTCCTACTGAACGTTTGTTAGCGATTGCTGCAACATTTAAAGGCGATGCTAGTAAGCAAGTAGAGAATTTAGTCTGGCGAGAGGAGCCAGTACGCGAACGTTTAACGCATGCCTTAGTCCACGGTATCACTACGTTTATTGTGGAAGATACCGAAACACTCCGCGCTGAAATTATGGGTTCAGGCGGCAGACCAATCGAGGTCATTGAAGGCCCTCTAATGGATGGTATGAATGTCGTTGGCGATTTATTTGGCGCAGGAAAAATGTTTTTACCGCAAGTAGTTAAAAGCGCACGCGTCATGAAGCAGGCGGTAGCAGTTTTAATTCCCTACATTGAAGAAGAAAAACGCTTACATATTGCCGGTGGGGGCGAAGCCAAGGCCAAAGGCAAAATTGTCATGGCGACCGTCAAAGGCGATGTACACGATATTGGTAAAAATATTGTTACTGTAGTTTTGCAATGTAATAACTTTGATGTAATAAATATGGGTGTAATGGTACCTTGCGCCGAAATTTTAAAGAAGGCCAAAGAAGAGCAGGCAGATATTGTAGGGCTATCGGGTTTGATTACGCCGTCACTAGAAGAAATGACTTACGTCGCCCAAGAAATGCAACGCGATACCTATTTTCGCGATCGTTTATTACCATTAATGATTGGCGGCGCCACCACATCCCGGGTGCATACTGCCGTCAAAATTGCGCCGCATTATGATGGCCCAGTCGTCTATGTGCCCGATGCCTCACGCTCAGTTTCGGTAGCATCAAGCTTACTTTCTGATGATGGCGCAAAAAAATTCATTACAGAATTACAGGAAGACTATGTCCGCATTCGTGAGCAGCATGCGAATAAACGCAAAACACCTTTAATTTCTTTAGAGGCAGCACGCAATAATCGGGAACGGATTGATTGGCAAAATTGGGTGCCACACAAACCTAAATTTATTGGCAGGCGGCTCTTTAAAAATTACTCACTAGCTGAGATAGCCCCCTTTATTGACTGGACACCCTTTTTTCAAACCTGGGATTTGGCTGGCAAGTTTCCAGCAATATTGGACGATGAAGTTGTAGGTGTAGAGGCGCGCAAAGTATTTGCAGATGCACAGGCAATGTTGGAAAAATTAATTAAAGGCCAATGGTTGCAAGCAGATGGTGTGATGGCTTTTTATCCCGCCAACACGGTTGGCGACGATATTGTTTTATATACTGATGAAGCGCGCAATCATCCGTTATTTGTTTGGCATAACTTGCGGCAACAGAGCGAACGACCCGTAGTCGATGGTCAACGGCGCCCGAATCGCAGCTTAGCGGACTACGTCGCACCTCATGCCACTGGCATTGCTGATTATGTTGGTTGTTTTGCAGTGACTACAGGCCACGGAGTTGAGAAAAAAGTGGCCCAGTTTCAAGCGCAACATGATGATTACAGCGCGATTATGCTCAAGGCTTTAGCTGATCGTTTAGCCGAGGCATTCGCAGAATTAATGCATTGGCGGGCGCGGACTGATTTATGGGGTTACGCTTCGAAAGAACAACTTAGCAATGAGCAAATGATTGCTGAACAGTACCAAGGTATTCGCCCTGCACCGGGTTACCCTGCTTGTCCTGCCCACGAAGTTAAGTTAGATTTATTGCGCGTACTGGGCTCAGAAGATATTGGTATGTCATTAACAACATCGTTCGCCATGGATCCAGCTTCGAGCGTCAGCGGCTTTTATTTAGGGCATCCAGATGCCCGCTATTTCAATGTGGGCAAAGTAGGGCAAGATCAATTAGTCGATATGGCGAAAAGACGCAATGAAACGATTGAAGTGGTGCAACGCGCTTTAGCAAGTCAATTCGATTAGTGCCACGATGAGCTAGTCGGGCTGCAATATTTTAGATGTCCCACACAATCGGTTCATCTGCTGTCGCCGCCTGTTTCATGAGTTCCAAAAATGGAAAGGCCCGCCTTCCAAGTGGGTCACCCTTTGGTGCCGTTCGGCTAGGGCTGATAGCCTCCAGTGACTCTAATTGGGGTTTAGATTGTGATTGACGTTGTTGTTGGTCTTGAATAATAGCGCCTTCAAGCAGCAAAATTAGATTCGGCAGTTCGGCAGCAGTAAGAATGCCGCGTTGCGCTAGCGGCTTCCCCAAGATGGAAAAAATTCGTTCACTGAGATCACTTAACATGATCACCTCGGGGCCGGCTTTAGAATGAAAATGGTAAATCATCTGTCGAGCTTACCACCAGCGCCTGATAAACTCATTAATCTATGTTGATAACCCAAAAGAACCAATTAATTCAGCTCTTAAGCGAGGCTTTACAACAGACAGCACTCGCTCACGATTTGTCGCCAACTGACTTACCAGTGCCCCAGCTCGAACGGCCAAAGTCGATTGATCATGGTGATGTGGCCTGTAATATTGCCCTGCAGGTAGCAAAGCTCTGGCAACTTAAACCGCGTGATTTAGCGCAAACATTAATTGGTCATTTGACAGCCCAAGCCAATTATGCCGACCTCATTGCTTCTGCTGAAGTTGCTGGGCCTGGTTTTATTAATTTTCGGCTGACCAATCAAGCTAAAACAGCTGTCATCAAAGCGATTTTAGTTGAGCAAGCGCGCTTTGGCTTAGTGAAGTTAGCGCCGCCAGTGGCGAATGCAAAGCCAGCGAAAGTGATGATTGAATTTGTTTCTGCTAATCCAACGGGACCATTGCATGTTGGCCATGGACGACAGGCGGCCTTAGGAGATGCCATTGCTAATTTACTCAGCACTCAAGGACTAACAGTACATCGCGAGTTTTATTACAACGATGCGGGCGTACAAATTGCCAACTTAGCACTTTCAGTGCAGGCGCGCTTAAGCGGGCTTAAGCCAGGCGACAGTACATGGCCAGAGCTAGCTTATAACGGTGAGTACATTGCCGATATTGCAACCGCATATCGCGCTTTACCAGAGCATCAGTCAGAGGCTAATCTTGAATCAATTCGGCAATTTGCGGTTGCTTATTTACGGGCAGAACAAGATCTCGATTTAACTATTTTCGGGGTGCAATTTGATCAGTACTACTTAGAGTCTTCCTTGTATGCTGATGGTAGCGTAGCGCAAATTGTCGCTGACTTAGAGGGCGCTGGCAAAACCTATGAAGCAGATGGCGCTTTATGGCTCAAAACAACTACAGATGGCGACGATAAAGATCGGGTGATGCGCAAATCTGACGGCAGCTATACCTATTTTGTACCCGATGTCGCCTATCATGCGAGTAAATGGCAGCGGGGTTATCAGCAGGTCATTAACATTCAAGGTAGCGATCACCACGGCACCATCATGCGCGTCCGCGCGGGTTTGCAGGGGGTGGCACAGCAACGTCAGTGGTCTATTCCGAGCAATTATCCAGCCTATGTTTTGCATAAGATGGTGACGGTGATGCGCAATGGCGAAGTCGTGAAATTATCGAAACGAGCTGGATCTTATGTCACAGTGCGCGATTTAATTGAATGGTCAGGTGGCATCCATGACGCCATGACACAGGAGGAACGTGAACTGGCGTTACAACGCGGCCGTGATGCAGTACGCTTCTTTCTAATTTCGCGCAAAGCTGATACGGAGTTTATTTTTGATGTTGATTTAGCACTACAACAGAACGATGAAAACCCGGTTTTTTATGTCCAGTATGCACACGCCCGAATTTGCTCCATTTTGGCACAGTGGCATGGTTCGCCTGCTGATTTAGCTAAGGCAAACTTCAGTCTATTGAGCAGTAAAGCTGCCGATCATTTGCTGCGCCGCTTAGCAGAATATCCAGAATTACTCGCTACTGCCGCGGCAGATTTAGCCCCCCATGCACTTGCCTTTTATTTACGCGATTTAGCGGGAGATTTTCATACCTTTTACAATGCAGATCGTGTCTTAGTTGACGATAGCGAATTAAAAAATGCTCGCCTAGCTTTGTTAGCAGCGACCCGTCAGGTAATTCAAAATGGCTTAGCTATTTTAGGGGTATCAGCCCCCAGCAAAATGTAAGATGAGGGGATGAAAGTGAAATCGACGAGAGAGTTTGGCGGCACCATACTAGGCTTAATTCTAGGGCTAACGAGCGGATTAGTGTTAGCTCTAGGAGTGGCATTTTATTTATCCAAAACACCGCCACAAGAAAAGCCAGGTATTCGTGCACCCAATTTACCCTTGACGATTAAGCCGGTTGTGCCAGTTGAAGAAGAAGGCGCTTCGAGTGTGCCGCCTCCATTAGACTTAAATAAGCCCTTACAGGGAAAAAAACAAGCTACTAATGCAGACGCCAGTTCCGACCCCATACGCGATATAGCAAATGGCAAAAAACCAGAGCAAAAATCGACCGAGACTAAACCTACAGAAGCAAATTTTTTTATTCAAGTAGGCGCTTATAGCAAACAAGCAGAGGCCGATGCCCAAAAGGCAAACTTGGCGATGCAGGGAATTCAAGCGCAAATGAGTGAGGCAACAGTGGATGGTAATGTTGTCTGGCGAGTTCGCATTGGCCCCTTCCCCACTGCAGAAGAGACCAAACCCATTACTAATAAATTAAGCGGGCTTGGCATTAAACCCACTATTATTCGAGCAAATAAATCATGATTACAGCCTTATCTTTTTCTCGTCAACTTTGCGTTCTTGGTTTAACGGCTATCTTTGGTTTTTTACCCTTGGGGCAAATTACTGCGCAAACTATAGGCAATCAAAAAATTCAAGAAGGCATTGATTACCGAATTTCGACCGCTCCCCAGCCAGTCGAAAACAAAAATAAAGTTGAGGTAATTGAATTTTTTTGGTACGGATGTCCCCATTGCTTTGAGTTTGAGCCTGAGCTTGGTGCTTGGGCTAGTCGCCAAGGTAAAGATGTCGTATTAAAGCGTATACCAGTCGCATTTAGAGATGATCTTTTAGTGCATAGCCAATTATTTTTTACCCTCGAAGCAATGGGCAAAGGGGACGCCTTAAATAACAAGGTGATGACAGCAATTCACAAAGAAAATAAACGGCTATTAACAGAAAACGATATTGCCGATTGGGCAGTGAGCCAAGGGCTTGATCGCAATACTTTTCTTACCACTTTTCGCTCATTTGCAACCGTATCAAAAGCGCGTAACGCGAATCAACAATCGACCACCTATCGAATTGAAGGCGTACCAACGGTCATTATTCAGGGACGCTATGTCACTTCACCATCAATCGCGGGTACTAAAGCTAAAGCGATTCAAACGATGGACTATTTAGTCGACAAGGTTCGTAAAGAAAAGTACAAGTAAAGCTTGCGTATGGACGACGTTAAATTTTGACAAAGTTACGCAAAATCCAAAAGTAAATTGGATATGGCAGGATGCGTAAGAATTTTAAAAATCGTGAAAAACGCTTAGGAAAGTGAATATCAAATTCACCTGCTTGTATGCCAGCTAAGATTTCTTGCGCTGCTTTTTCTGGGCTGATGAGCGCGGGCATCACAAAATCATTTTGGGCGGTTGCTGGAGTTGCTACAAAACCCGGAGAAATCATGTGGACACTTAATCCGCGGGGCTGTAAATCATAGAATAAAATTTCACAAAAATTAATCATTGCGGCTTTACTTGGGCCATAAGCAAGCGCCTTAGGTAAGCCACTATAGCCGGCAACACTACCTACTATAGCAATATGTCCAGAATGTTGTTTAAGCATATCTGGGAGCACTGCCGCAACAGCGCGCATGGGGCCAAGTACATTCGCATCGATCGTTTGTTCTGCTGCTGCAAGCGCAAAATTATCGGCACGTAGCGGAATATAAATTCCCGAAACAAATAGCAATAAATCCAGCCCTTGCCAATCATGAGTAATGGTTTGGTAGGCGAGATCAATTTGGCTTGCTACCGTTACGTCTAAGGGTAAGCTCAAACATTGATGATCTTCGCCCAAGGCACAAAGGGCCTCTAGGCGCTCTAATCGTCGCCCCGATAAGGCAACTTTTGCCCCTGCCGTAATGAGCGCTTTTGCGCATGCCTCACCAATCCCGCTGGTAGCGCCAATCACCCAGACACGCAGGCCTAAATATTGAGAAACGCCGGGTTGCTGCATACTCATTGCAAATATTTTTTAGTTGGCCGGTGGCTTAAAGTAAATTGCACAACATCAATGTTTTGCTCTGAAAAGCCAGCAGCACAATACATTAAGTAAAAATTCCATAAGCGAATAAAGGCCTCATCAAAGCCGAGTTGCCTTACCTCGGGTAATTTAGCGTTAAATTGCTCAAACCAGATCTCTAATGTTTTTGCGTAATCATTGCCAAAAGAAAGTTCGCTATCAATTTGTAATCCCGCCAGGTTTGCTTGGATGATAAAAGCGTCGCGGGATGGCAACATACCGCCGGGGAAAACGTATTGCTGAATGAAGTCAGTGCTATTACGATAGCGCTCAAATAATTCAACAGCAATCACAATAGTTTGTACACAGGCCTTCCCATTGGGTTTTAGGCAGGCTGCAATGCTTTGAAAATACTCGGGCCAATGACTTTCGCCAACCGCTTCAAACATCTCAATAGAAGCAATGCCATCAAACTGGTCATGGCAATCACGATAATCTTGTAAGCGCACACTGTGAGTAATAGGGTGATGACGCGTTTGATTAGCGTTGAGTGTTGGGGCATGAGTAAGCTTCGCAATGCGCTCAAGCGCAAACTTCGCTTGTTCGCTTGAAAGAGTAAGCCCAGTGAGGTTCAGACCCGCACGGGTAGCGACCTCCATAAAACCGCCCCAGCCACAACCAATTTCAAGTACGCTATCACCCGCTTTGCATTCGAGTGAATTAAGGATGTGCTGATATTTTGCATTTTGTGCTTGAGCTAACGATGATTGGTCAGAAGATGCAAAAAATCCACTCGAATAGGACATTGTTTCATCTAGCCAGAGGCTGTAAAAATCATTGCCCAAGTCATAATGGGCATGGATATTTTTGCGGCTACCGGCTTTCGAGTTTCGTCTTAGCCAATGTTTGAGTCGGTAGGCTAGCGATCCGGCCCAACTGCCATAAATGGCTTTTTCTAAAATAGTCCGATTACGTATTGCTAATTCAAGGAGTAGCTTAAGGTTGGGGGTCTCCCATTTACCGCGAATATAGCTTTCAGCAAACCCGATATCCCCATGCCGCAGGACATCTCTAAATAGACTCCAATCAAGCACATGAATTTCAGCATGGAGAGGAGCAGTTGGATTCCCAAAATATTGAATTTCACCATTTGGTAGTCCAATGGAGAGATGGCCAGCGCTTAAATGTCCAAGCATTTTTAAGATGGTTTTAGCAGCTAGTGGAATATTGCGATAGCCAGCAGTATCAGTTGCTGCTTTCGAGAAATTTAGCTTTGCTAGTAAAGGCTGTCCAGGTCGATTCATCGGGTTACTTCAAATTCAGGTGGTTGGGGTTTTGAGTGAAAGGGTACGCCTTTAAGCCACAGTTTAATCGCTTGCCAATGAATGCGGACAATCACTCCGATACTCATTAAAGGATAACTCAAGATTGCCAAGTATAAATTGCGCCGATTTAAGGGTCGTTCAGTACCACTAATACTAGTATTGATGAGGGGTTGGTTGTCCTCAAGTAACTCAATACGATAAAGGGTGCGATTTTTTGCCTGGCTATCTTCAGAAAATAGAAAGCGGAAATGATAATCACCCTGTACTTCGCAAAATGGTGACACATGAAAAACTTTGCGGCTCGCTAAAGTCTCACCAGAGCGAATTGACTCTCCTGAATCTTTAGCTAGCAAATAACAGTGACGCTCACCAAAGGTATTATTGACTTCGGCCACAATTGCCCGTACTGCGCCATTAGAACGGGTACAAATCCAAAAGCTGACGGGATTAAAGGTATAACCCAATACCCGCGGAAAAGTTTGTAGCCAAATTTCACCATCAACGCCATCAATTTGATATTGAGTTAAGAGCGCTTCTATCCAGGCCAGGGAATTTACTTCACC
>Ga0194041_10000642_pt1 | contig 14253 bp, 13 predicted proteins | sample JunL449m_MetaG_FD_160082 | JGI IMG/M metagenome (GOLD analysis project Ga0194041, IMG submission 160082) | Anoxic zone freshwater microbial communities from boreal shield lake in IISD Experimental Lakes Area, Ontario, Canada - Jun2016-L442-9m | ecosystem: Environmental > Aquatic > Freshwater >...
CGCGAGCAGGCTGAGCGGGCTGAGCGACTGGCGGAAGAAGGTCTGGTCAAGTTCGCGCCAAAGCTTCTCGCCGCGGCGCATGAAGGCGGGGATTCCCGCCGCATCGCGAGGATCGAGCGCACCGAAGCTTGCAGCGAGTTTGCCGAGGTCGCTCGACGTCTCGAGCACGCTGCCGTCGGCGAAGAAGGTGCGCGACGCCGGTTCTACTTTGAGGAGGGTGAGGTCGTCGTTGCGCTTCGCGCCAGCGGCGCTCCAGAGTTGATCGAAGAGTTCAGGGAGGGTGAAGATCGTGGGGCCAGTATCCCAGCGGTAGTCGCCGATCTCGCGACGGCCCATCTTGCCGCCAGGGCGTGTGCCGCGTTCCACAACGGTGACGTGTAGGCCTTCGGCGGCGAGGCGAATGGCGGTGGCGAGTCCGGCGAGTCCGGCACCAACGACGACGACGCGCTTCGGCGCAGCGCTCATCGGCGCTGCAGAGCGGCGCGTCCGACCGAGACGCCGAGGGCGATTGCGGTGCCAGCCATGGCCAGGATTCCGGCAGGGATCGCCGCATTGACGCTGACACTCAGTAGGACAAGCATGGTGATCGCCGCGCCAACGGCGACATTCGCAATCAAGAAGAGACGGTAGAGGCGTCGTCCAGCCTCACCGCTCGCGTCTCGCCCGATGAAGCAGAGGGCGAGGTAGGGGAGGGCGAGCAGCGCTGCTGCAGGTGTCCCAGTGATGGAGGCAACGCCGAACCCAACAAGCGCAAACCAGGCGGCAGCGAAGAGGGCGGTATTGCTGCGACCGAGCAGCACGGCAATGGTGCGCACGCCAGCTGCAGCATCTTCATCGCGATCGGTGATGGTGGTGAGCGCATGTGCGCCGATTCCCCAAGCCGCGAACACCAGCACCGGTGCGTCAATCACGTTGGTGCTCCCCGCTGCATGCAGGCCAACCTGCAGCGGAATGGCATAGAGCACATTAGTGAGCGAGTCCAACACCGGTCGCCCTTTCAGGCGCGTTGGCGGTGCGTTGTAGCCGGCGGAGAGGACCAGTAGTACGAGGAGTGAGAGGAGCGTGAGTGGTGGGGTGGTGGTGGCGACGGCGATCAGGAATGGCGCCAAGATAAGCGTGCTGATGATCGCGTGACGTGCGAGGAGCGGCTTCGGCGTAAGCGCTCCCTCAACACCCCCTTTGCGCGGATTTCGCGCGTCAGTCTCAAAGTCGAAGTAGTCATTCGGCGCGTGCAAGAAGTAGTTGTATGGGAAGAGGAAGAAGGCGAAGAGCACAACATCACTTGCCACAAGGTGACCGCGCAACCCAATCGCACCCCAGAGCAGAGGCATTGAGGTGTTGAGCCAGAGCAGTGGTCGCGAGATCTCGATTGCCTTGAGTAGATTGCGCACGGGTCCTCCTTCGGTGTCCCCTCATCGTAGGGGAGGGGGCTACACTTGGTCTCTATGTCTGTTGTCGCCCCACACGTCACGCTGCGCAGCCCTGAACCGGCGCTGATCGCGCTCCCATGGGCGACGCCGCTGCGCGACTGGGCGAACCCCGATGTGGAGCTGGTGCCACTGGAAGTTGGCCCGTCGCGCCACCTTGTGCGCTTCGTGCGTGTGGCTGGCCGCCTCCTCGCCGTCAAAGAGCTTCCCGCGCCACTGGTCGAACGCGAGTTTGCGATCTTGCGGCGCCTTGAGTCGGCGGGGATGCCGGCGGTATCGCCAGTGGGAGCCGTGGATCGTGGCGATGGTGAAGGCTTCATCATCACCGACTACCTGCGCGGCAGCATTCAGTACCGGCGACTGCTCAGCACCCCTGGCGCGGCAACGTCGGGACAGTTCTCGGGTCGCCTTCTCGATGCCCTCGCCGTTCTCCTCGTTGACCTCCACCGGCACGGCGTCTGGTGGGGCGACGGCTCACTGGCGAACGCACTGCTGAAGCGCGATGGGAACCGACTGCAGGCCTACCTCGTCGACGCCGAAACCGCCGAGTATCACGAGCACTTGAGCGACGGACAGCGCCAGCACGATCTGGACATCCTGGTGGAGAACGTCGCCTTCGGCCTCGCCGATGCGGCCGCCGCTCTGGGTGGTGGCGAGGTTGATACCGATGCGGCGGTGCGCGCCTCGGCGGCGCTACGTGACCGTTACACCGCACTCTGGGGGCAACTGCACCGCCCATTCATCGCGAACGCCGATGACCGCCGTGCCGTCGCCACCCGCATTCGCGACCTCAATACCCTCGGTTTCGCCGTCGAAGAGCTGAGCCTTGACGCACTTAGCGGGGAGGGGATGCGCGTCTCCCTGGCCATTGCCTCACGTCGCTTCCACGCGGAGCAGCTCCTGCGCCTCACCGGTGTCGATGCGCTGGAAGGGCAGGCGCAACTCCTCCTCAACGATCTCCATGAATACGGGGTCTGGTTGCAGGTGCAGAGCGGTGAGCGACTTGCCGCGGGGCTCGTAGCGGCGCGATGGCGCGCCGAAGTACTCGAGCCGACACTCGTTCGACTGCGCCCACATCTGCTCTCTGGGCGCGATGCACTGCAGGCCTACTGCGACGCGCTCGAACATAAGTGGATCCTCTCCGAGCGCGCTGGTGCCGATGTTGGCTTAGATGCTGCAGTAGCCGACTACATCGCTCTTGGCGCACCTGCCCCCGAGAGCGCACGCGCTGGTGAAGAGCGTGCTGACGCGATGTCGGCTGAGGACGCACTCGTCTCAGCGGCAGTCATCGCAGCCGATGAGGACGCATCACGATGAGCGGGCGCCGCACGCCGCACGAGGTGCTTGGTGTGTCGCTCGGCGCGAGCGCTGATGAGATTCGCGCGGCGCGCCGGCAACTTGCACGCGAGCATCACCCCGACCGCTTCGTCAACGACCAGGCGAGTGCCGATGCCGCGACACGGGAGATGGCGCTCATCAATGCCGCCGCCGAAGCGCTGCTCGCAGAAGCCTGGGCCGCTGAAGGCGGGGCTACACCAGAGCCTCCTGCAAAAGGGGGGCATAAGCCTGAACGCCCAGTGACAGCGAGTGTCGTTGTTGATGGAGCGCCTCTGGCAAATGCGCGCACGAGTCGACCGGCACCGATCAACTGGCGACCAGAGCAACCGTGGGCGCCGCGCGCACCTCGCGGTCCCGTCGGCCCACTCCCAGGCTCACCGGCTGGTCCGGTGGAGCGCAGCTTCGCGCCGCTCCCCGCGGACTATCGCCGCCCAACGCTGAGCGAGGCTGCGGCAACGATCTTCGCCTTCGGCCGCTATGAGGGCGCAACTGTCGGCGACGTGGCGAAGCGCGACCCGGGCTACCTCGTTTGGTGTGCTGATAATGTGCGCCGGGATCAGGAGCTCGTGCGCGCGGCGAATGTTGTGCTCGACGATCTTGAGGATCGTGGTGCGCCACACCCACCACGTGGCAGCACGCGACGTCCAACGGCGCCGCTCTTCGATCCCAACAGAGAGTTGGAGTAGGCGTCATGATGGGCACTATGCGCACGATACTTGCAGCACTACTTCTTGTCGTTGTGGCGGGTGCGTGCGCGCCTGCGACGCCGCCCGATGGCTCACTCCCGTGTAACGAGACGATCGACCAACAGCGCGCCGCAGGCTTTGACACCGTTCTTGAGGCGGCACTCCCAGTCGCTGGCTGGGACGCAACGCCCGTTACGGTCGACTCGGGTCGCGAATGCTCACCGGCACGGCTCGGCCCGCTCTGGGGCGCCGGGATTCGCGAGCTGCGCTCGGCGGGCGCCATCTTTGAGTTGCCCGACAAGACGGGCTACACACTTGTCGTCTATTCAGCGGACGGGCTGACGCTCGCCAACCTTGCCTACGCGTTTGAGCGCGGCGCGCGCGGCGGCCGCAAGACGCAAGGCCTCACAATTGTCGACATTGCTGTTGGCGGCTGGCCTGGCAAGGAGTTCACGCTGATCAATGGCGATCACCGCCAGGTGATTGTCCTATTTGAGACCAACGAGAAGAACCGCGTCCGCGCGCTGCTCACATCAGATATCTCAAATGCGCTTATCGCCGATCGCCTCGCCGCATATGCGGCCGTGCTGAAGACTCCGTAAGGGTTAGGCGAGCTCCTTTAGCGCGAAGCGCGCCTCTAGCTGCTCGGCGGTCTGGAAGCCGACGGCGCCAACGGGCTGGGCACCGGCTCCCTTGAAGTAGGCGATTGTTGGGATCGACATGATGTTGAATGCCTGCTGCAGGGCTGGGTTCTCGTCGACGTTCACCTTCACGATGTCAACCTTCCCGTCGTACTGCGCGGCGAGCTTCTCGAGCTCTGGAGCCACCAGCTTGCACGGGCCACACCATGGCGCCCAGAAGTCGACGATGACGGGGCGACCCGAATCCATCACGTCCTTCTGGAATGCTGCATCGCTGGTGTGCTTGATCTCCGCCATGGTTCCCCCTGCGCTCTACTTGCGGCGGAACGGTCCCTCCGCCTTGGCCACCATCATAGCGAGCGTCCGCCGCCTCGCCCTCCCGTACGAGCAGGGTGGGGCGGGTAGGATGTCCCCATGCGAACCAAGGGGATCCCAGCCGTTTCTGTCACGCCTGCCCCAGGGGCCGAGGCGACCATTGCCGACGCCGCTAGCGCCATCCTGCGTGCCATTGGCGAGGACCCAGCGCGTGACGGACTCGTAGAGACTCCGGGCCGCGTTGCCCGTGCGCTCCTTGAGCTCACCAGCGGATACGCCAGCGATCCGTACGAGATTCTCGGCACCGTCTTCGAAGAGCCGGCGGGCGCCCCTGCTGGCGACCTCGTCGTCGTCGAAGGCATCCCGTTCCACGCCCTCTGCGAACACCACCTTCTCCCATTCCCTGGCGTGGCCACCGTCGGTTACGTGCCGAGCGGTCGCATCGTTGGCCTCTCGAAGATCCCTCGCCTCGTTGATGCGTTTGCGCGACGACTGCAGGTGCAGGAGCGCCTCACCGCGCAAGTTGCCGACGCACTGAACGACGCCCTCGCGCCAGCTGGCGTTGGCGTGCTGGTCAGCGCCGAACACCTCTGCCTTGCGGCGCGGGGTGCACGCCAACCGGGCGTGGTGATGACGACAGAGGCGATGCGCGGCTCACTCCGTACCGATGCCGCACTCCGCGAGGCGCTGGCGCGCGCCCATGATCGCGGCGTGGCGCGACGCGAGGGGCTCCATGGCTGAGCGAACGACGCCGATTCGCGTGCTGATCGCCAAGCCTGGCCTTGACGGCCATGACCGCGGCGCCAAGGTGCTGGCGCGCGGACTGCGCGACGAAGGTTTTGAAGTCATCTACACCGGGTTGCGCCGCACCGTTGATGCGATCGTTGCTGCCGCCATTGAAGAAGACGTGGATGTGGTCGGCTGCTCCATTCTCTCGGGCGCCCACGCAACCCTGCTACCAATGCTCGTCGCGAGCCTCCGCGCCTCTGGCGCCAGCGACATTCTGGTCGTCGCCGGCGGCATCATTCCCGAGGCTGATCGACCAGAGTTGGAGCAGGCAGGCATCTCTGGCATCTTTGGTCCAGGGACCACGATCGCCGAAGTCGCCACCTTCCTGCGCGCACATGCCCGTCGACGCTAAGCACCTCGCGGCACGTCGCGATCTGGCCCAGGGGATCAGCGCGGTAGAGCGCCCAGGGCCAGCAGCCAATCAACGCATTCAAGAGGCACTCGCCGCATCGGCGGCTGACGCACGCAATGGTCTTGTGGTCGGGATCACTGGTGCGCCGGGAGCGGGGAAGAGCTCGCTCGCTGCAGCGCTCGCTGACATCGCACGCGCCGCAGGTCGTCGCGTCGCCATCCTGGCGATCGATCCAAGTTCTCATGAGAGCGGTGGTGCACTGCTTGGCGATCGCGTGCGGATTGATGAGCATCCCGATGACGACGGTCGCTTTACGCGCTCCATCGCTACGCGCGGCAGCGGCCGATCGCTCGCACATGTCGCCGCCGCGGCAACGATCCTGGTTGAGGCGGCAGGGTTTGACCTGATCTTCGTCGAGACCGTTGGCGCTGGACAAGCTGAGATCGGCATTGCGCGGCTCGCTGATGTGCTGCTCGTTGTTGAGGGGCCCGAGGGTGGCGACGAGGTGCAGGCGATGAAGGCCGGGATCCTTGAGGTCGCCGATATTGTTGCCGTAAACAAGTCGGATCGACCTGGTGCACAGGCGGCCTTTGATCGCCTGCGTAGTGGACTCGCTCTCGGCGCGGGGGCACCAGAGCTTGCGCTCGTCTCCGCGAGCGCTGGCGCGGGCATCAGTGAACTCTTGGCCACCATTGACGAGGTGGGAGAAGATCGCGGTGTGCGCGGTCGTATTCGCCGTGTGGAAGCGCACCTTGTTGCTGCTGCCGAATCACATGTTGATGCGCAGGTGCGTGAGGCGACGGCGAGCGGCGCGCTCAGCACGCGCGCGGAGCAGATCGTTGCGGGGGCGCAACCCTTGACCGGCGCACTCACCGCACTCTTCGGCATCAGGGAGACGCCTGATGCATAAGCAGCTGGCTGCCGGTGTGCTCGTAGGCCTCATCGTCGCCGCGCTTAGTGGCGTCGGCGGATCAGCGCTGCGCTTTGATGCGCCAATTCCAGCACCGATACTGGTCGGCCCGAGCGACGCAGGGCTGCCAACGCTGAACCTTGTCGTACTTGGCGACAGCTACGCGTCGGCGGCGCTGCCGTTTGATCGCGGCACTCTACAGGTGCTCGGCGCGCCAAGTGTCTGTGCCCGCGGGCCAGCCTGGCCGCGCCTCTTGATGCCAACGAACATGCGCCTCTCACTGACCCACGTCTCGTGCAGCGGCGCCGTCGTCGCCGATCTCGTTGATCGCCGCATGCGTGCTGGAGAGCCGCTGCAGGTACAGGCGCTCAGCGCCGACACGGACATTGTCATGCTCGGCATTGGTGGGAACGACGCCGGCTTCTCTCAGGTGTTCGCCGCCTGCCGTACCGAGGATGCGGCCGCCTGCGTCGCCGCGGGCGAGCGCATGAAACCCCAGGCCGCGGCACTCAGCGGCACCCTGGTCCGTCTCTACCGCACGGTGCTGGTCAAGGCGCCAAATGCCGTCGTGATTGTGGTCATGTACGCCGACTCGCTCCCAGTGGCGGGCACCCCCGGCCTCGACGCGTGCTCGGCCCTGCGGGCGCCAGGGGACAGCATCTCGGATGCCGACCTTGCGGTCCTCGCAGCGTGGGGGAGCGACATCGCCGACCGCGTCCGCGGGGCGATCGTCACCGTCAACGACCCGCGCCTCCGCGTCGCCGACCTGGCTGACGCCTTCGCCGGCCATCGTCTCTGCGACCCCGAGCCGTACCAGTGGGGTCGGGATGGCGAGATCCCGTTCCACCCGAATGCCGCTGGCCACGCCGCTTTGGCAGCTCGACTCTCCGTCGTATTAGATGCCCTTGTTACTGAGGGAGCCGCCGCGCACCGGTAGCCCCGTAGCACGCTACGCCCCGCTCCTCTATTCTTCCGCGTGGGCCGGTAGCTCAGCGGTAGAGCAAGTGACTCTTAATCACTAGGTCGTGGGTTCGAATCCCACCCGGCTCACCAGTGAAGACTGGCGTTCCTTTCGAGACGATCCAGAGAGATCGCAGATGGCCCTGTGAGGCCGGAGAGGAGAACAGATGAACGAGCGCGCTGTGCGAAGCCTCGCACCCTATCGCCGCTCCCTTATTCCCCTCCCAGAATCTGCCTCTGTTGTTGACGCGCGCATTGGCGATCATGGCCCTGCCCTCCTCACACTCGAAGATGGCAGCGTCTTCCCCGGCGTCTCGTGGGGTGCGCCGATCGCCTCGGGCGGCGATCTCGTTATGAACACCAGCCAATCCGGCTACCAAGAGATCTGCACCGACCCGAGCTACGCCGGACAGGTAGTACTGATGACCTATCCGCTCATCGGCAACTACGGCCGGCTGATCGCCGATGATCAGAGCACCCGTCCATGGCTGCGCGGACTGGTTGTCGCACACGCCACCGCTGCGATCAGTGACGATGCCGCACAACTCGCCGCACTGTTGCGCGCGCACAACGTGCCCGCGATCGCTGGGGTCGAGACACGCAGCCTTGCGCGACGCTTGCGCGAGACTGGTGCCCAGCGGGCGCGCATCTCTGCGCCGTGGGAGAGCGACTTCGAGGCGGCCGTTGCCGCGACCAAGTTGATTGCACCGTGGGAGAGCGAAGACTTCGTCGCTCAAGTTTCACCAACCCGCGTCGAGACGTACGGCAATGCGAACGAGCCACTGGTCGTCGTCGTGGACTTCGGGCTGAAGTCCAATATTGTCCGCGCGCTGCGATCACGCGGTCTGCGCGTGCGCGTGCACCCACATAACACCTCAAGTCGCGATCTCTTGGATGGAGGACCGGTCGGCGTGGTGCTCTCACCTGGTCCAGGGGACCCGGCGCGACTCACCGGACCCGTGGCACTGGCGCGCGAGATCATCGCCACGGGGCGACCGCTGCTGGGCATCTGCCTTGGGCATCAGATCGTGGCGCGCGCCGCTGGTGCCGAGACGAAGCGACTTGCGTTTGGTCATCACGGCGCGAATCATCCGGTGCGCGACCTGCCGAGTGGCCGTGTCTACGTAACGGCACAGAATCACGAGGTCGAGGTTGTCGGCGGCACGCTCCCCGCTGGCTCTGGGTTTGAGGTGAGTCAGATCAACTTGAACGATGGCTCCGTTGAGGGGCTACGACACCGCGAGCTGCCGATCGAGACGGTGCAGTACCACCCCGAAGGTTCGCCAGGACCACTTGATGCCACGCCAGTCTTTGATCGCTTCATGACCGCGATTGCGCAGAGCGAGCGATGAGCACCAAGCCGGCAAGCGTCCTGATCATTGGCTCGGGGCCCGTGGTGATTGGCCAGGCGGCGGAGTTTGACTATGCGGGCACACAGGCGTGTCGCGCACTGCGCGCTGAAGGGGTTCGCACGATTCTCGTGAATTCCAATCCGGCGACGATCATGACCGACCCGTCGGTCGCCGATGTTGTGTACCTCGAGCCACTCACCGTTGAGGTGATCGAGCGCATCATTGAACGTGAGAAGCCTGAGGGGCTGCTCGCCGGCCTCGGTGGGCAGACGGCGCTGAACATGGCGGTGGCGCTCGACGATGCCGGCGTCTTTCAGCGCCATCCGATTCGCCTTCTCGGCACACCGCTCTCTGCGATCAAGATGGCGGAGGATCGTGAGCTATTCCGCGAGATGTGCGATCGCATCGGTCAGCCCACGGCGCCAAGCGCCATGGTGCAAGGGGCGAACGACGACGAGCGCATGAAGGCTGCGACGGCGGCGCTCGTGCAGATCGGCCTCCCCGCGATCATTCGCCCCGCCTTCACGCTCGGTGGCACGGGCGGCGGCATCGTTGCGACCGAAGAGGAGTACTGGGAGCGCGTACAGAGTGGCCTGCGCGCCAGTCCGATTCGCCAGGTGATGATCGAGCGCTGCCTCGTCGGCTGGCAGGAGATTGAGTACGAGGTGATGCGCGACGCCGAGGACACCTGCATTGCCGTCTGCTCGATGGAGAACGTGGACCCGCTCGGCGTGCATACGGGTGACAGCATCGTGGTCGCCCCCGTGCAGACGCTGCCCGACCCCGTCCACCAGCGCCTTCGCACCGCCTCGCTCGACATCATTCGCGCCCTCGGTGTTGAGGGGGGCTGCAACGTGCAGCTGGCCCTCTCGCCCGACTACACCGAGTACGTGGTGATTGAGGTGAACCCGCGCGTCAGCCGCAGCTCGGCACTCGCCAGCAAGGCGACCGGCTATCCGATCGCACGTGTGGCGGCGCAGATCGCCATTGGCCGCACGCTCCGCGAGATCCCGAACGCTGTCACGCGCACCACGGTCGCCGCCTTTGAGCCCGCCCTCGACTACATCGTCGTGAAACTGCCGCGCTTCCCATTCGACAAGTTCCCTGGCGCCGATCGCCTACTCGGCAGTCAGATGAAGGCGACCGGCGAGGTGATGTCAATCGATCGCACCTTTGGTGCAGCGCTGAATAAGGCACTGCGCTCCATGGAGCAGTCGGGGAGTGGCCCAACGGCGGAGGAGGCCTCATGGGAGGCCGAGCTGGCGCCGATCATCGCGAAAGACGACGCTCAGGCGCTGCGCCACTTCTTGCGCCCATCCGACTCGCGACTCTGGCGACTCTTTGCGGCGATGCGCCGCGGCGTGTCGGCCGACCAGATTCACACCGCAACGGGGATCACGCGCTGGTTCCTGGCGGAGTTCGAGCGCCTCATCGCCATTGAGCACCGTGTGCGTGAGGCCGGGCAGACACTGATCGGCCCGGACCCTGCCTCGGTCTCTCTGCTCGCCACGGCGAAGCGTTCCGCGATTGGCGATCGCGACCTTGCGCTGATGAGCGGCGTGTCAGAGCCGCGCATCGCCCAGCGCCGCTCACAGCTCGGTCTCACTCCGGGGTACGCGATGGTTGACACCTGCGCCGCGGAGTTCGCCGCCGCCACACCCTACTTCTACTCAACGTATGCGGCAGCCGGCTCGCCGCCAGAGGCGCCGCCCGTGCCGCGAAAGGCGGCGATGGTGATTGGCTCTGGGCCGGTGCGCATTGGTCAGGGGATTGAGTTTGACTACTGCGCCGTGCGCGCCGCGGAGCGGCTAACCGAGCGCGGCTGGTCGGCGGTGATGGTGAACAGCAATCCCGAAACGGTGTCGACCGACTTCGATGCGTCGACGCGCCTCTACTTTGAGCCGCTCGATGCGGAGTCGATCATGGAGATCGTTCGCGCCGAATCGCCAGACGGGGAGACGACACTGCCTGCCTTCGTGCAGTTCGGTGGGCAGACGCCACTCAATCTCGCGGCGCCGCTCGCAGCAGCCGGTGTGCCACTGCTCGGTGCATCGCTCGAAGCGATTGATGAGACCGAGGATCGCGTGCGCTTCGCTGCGCTACTTGATCGTCTCGGCATCTTGCAACCCGAGGGTGGCTTGGCGCGCAGTCGCCAAGAGGCGATCGAGCTGGTGGAGCGCATCGGCTATCCGGTGATTGTGCGACCGTCGTACGTGATCGGCGGCCTCGCCATCGACTTCGCCTATTCACGACCTGATCTCGAGCGCCAGCTCGACCGCATCGGCGAGATCGGTGATGGTCGTCCGTTGCGCATCGATCGCTTCCTAGAAGGAATTGAGATTGACATCGACGCGGTCACCGACGGCGCAACGGTGTTGATTCCTGGTCTCTTGGAGCACGTCGAGCTTGCGGGGGTGCACTCGGGCGACTCGATTGCCGTCTATCCACCGCAGCGACTCTCAGTGGCGAAGCAAGCAGAGCTGGCGGGGATCTTTATGCGACTGGTGCGCGAGATTGGCGTGCGCGGCCTGGTGAACGCGCAGTTCATCGTGCGCGACGAGGGAATCTACCTGATTGAGGTGAACCCACGCGCAAGCCGAACGGTGCCATTCATGAGCAAGGTGACGGGGACTCCGATGGTGCCGCTCGCCGTTGATGTCGCCCTCGGCGATACGTTGGCGTCGAAGGGGTACGTGTCGGGGATCTCCTCAGCGCCGAACGGCGTGGCGGTGAAGGCACCAGCGTTCAGCACTGCAAAGCTGCGCGGCGTCGACCCAACGCTCGGGCCCTTCATGCAGTCGACGGGCGAGGTGATCGGCCTCGGCCTGACTGCAGAGGAGGCGCTGGGCAAGGCGCTGATCGCAGCGAACCTGTTGCCACCACCGCCACGTGACCCGCAGCGCATCGCTCTCTTGAGCGTCGCCGACCGCGACAAGCACCTCCTGGCACACCTCGCCACCCCACTCCTCGCCGCTGGCTACGAGCTGGTCGCCACGCCCGGCACGCGCAGTGCTCTCGAAGGGCTTGGCATCGCTGCCGGTTCGGCGAACCCACTCGGTGACCAGGGGCGCGATGGCGCGCCGGGGATTGCCGATCTGATTCGCTCTGGGGCCGTTGCCCTGGTTGTCAACACGCCGTCGATGGCAACAGGGGCACTGCGTGACGCGCTGGAGATTCGCCTTGCCGCTGTTGAGTACGGGGTGCTCTGCCTCACCGCCATGGAGACCGCCGTGGCGTCGGCGGAGGCGCTGACGGTGCGGGCCACCATGTCAGCCGTATCGTTGAACCCGATCGGCGTGCGAGGGCTACGATAGGCGCATGGAACTGACCTACGCACCTGGCGCCTGCAACATCGGACCTGATGAGATCGCACGCCGCCGTCGAGTTGCGATCATCGGGTTTATCGCCACCCTCGCACTCGGGGCGGTACTTCTACTCGTCGGCACGCCAGCGGGTGATGCGACACGACTCCTCGTGGCGCTGCCGCTGACTGGCGCTGCAATCGGGTGGATTCAGGCGCAGCGACGCTTCTGCATGGCCTATGGGCTTGCCGGCACCTTCAACCTCGGAAAGATCGGCGAGATGAGCCGCGTCAGCGACCTAGCGTCACTCGCCGCAGATCGCCGCACCTCAATGATCATCGCGGCACAAGGGTTCGCCATCGGCGTAGGCGGCGCAGCTCTCTTCTGCCTTCTGCCGGTCGCACTTCCGCGTATTTAACATGACCACGCGCACGGCAACGCCGCCGCTGCCGATTCGCGAACATCGGCTCGCCAATGGCTTGCGCCTCTTCCTGATCGTTGACCGCACGGCGCCTATTGCCGCTGTCAACATCTGGTATCACGTCGGCTCCAAAGACGAACGCGCTGGGCGCACCGGATTCGCCCACCTCTTTGAGCACCTCATGTTCCAAGGCTCCGAGAACGTCACGAAGGCAGAGCACCTCACCCTCGTTGAGTCAATCGGCGGAGAGGGGAATGCCACCACCTGGCTCGATCGCACCAACTACTTCGCCACGGTGCCTGCTGAGTGGGCAGAGCTGATCCTCTGGATGGAGGCCGATCGGCTCGGCACACTCCTATCAGCGCTTGATCAGGCGAACCTCGACAACCAGCGTGATGTGGTGAAGAACGAGAAGCGATCCAGTTACGACAACCAGCCGTACGGCAGTGCCTACATCGAACTCTTCGCACTCGCGTATCCGAAGGGGCATCCATACCATCACCCCACGATCGGCTCCATGGAAGACCTCAATGCGGCATCACTTGAGGACGTGCGCAGCTTCTTCACCACCTGGTATGCTCCGAACAATGCCGTCCTCACCGTTGTGGGTGACATTGATGAGGGCGAGATCATCGCCGCCGTGGAGCGACACTTCGGTGCGATCCCTGCCAACCCTGCCCTTCCGGCGCACCCTGACCTCGCGTTGAGCGCGCCGCTTGGCGGTGAGATCCGCAAGACGATTCACGACAAGGTCCCTGAGGCGCGCGTGCACTTCGCCTTCCGCGCTCCGGTGCTGAGCGCACCACTGATTCCAGCGATTGAGATCGCCACGCAGATCCTTGCCGGCGGGAAGGGGAGTCGCCTCTATCGACGCCTCGTTCGCGACGAGCAGGTGGCGCAGGATATGAGCCTCTCGCTGCTCCCATTTGTTGGTGGGGCATCGATCATCGTTGGCGCCGCAACGGTGCGCCCAGGCGCCTCGAATGAAGCGGTGGAGCGCGCCTTCGTTGAAGAGTTGGAGCGCCTCGCCGCTGAGGGGCCAACGGCGGCAGAGCTCGAACGTGCCAAGGCGCTGACAGAATCTGAAGAGTTGCTGGCGCGATCCGATCCCGAGGAGCTCGCCGATGCGGTCGGCATGTACGCCACCCTGCTGAACGATCCCGGTCGCATCAATCGCGATCTCGACCTTGCCCTTGCGGTAACGGCAGATCAGGTGCAGACCGCCGCTAAGCTCTTCGCAAAAGAGAATCGCATCGTGCTCTGGTACATCCCCGAGGGTCAGTCATGAGCAACGCAACAGCGCGACCAGGCCCAGGGGCGCCGCGCGCGTGGCGCTTCCCGCGCGCGATCGAGCGCGTGACCCGCGCAGGGATGCGCGTGATTCTGCTCCCAATGCCATCGCGGCCGATCGCCTCAGTACAGCTCCTCTTTGCAGGCGGCGCGGCGGGGGAACGCCCCGAAGAGTCGGGGCTTGCGGCTCTCCTCGGTCGAATGCTGACTGAGGGGACGGAGCACCACGACGCAGATGGGCTCATTGAGGCGGGAGAGTTGCTCGGCGCATCGATCGGGGCGGAGTCAGGCTGGGAGAGCCTCACCATCGGTGCTGGTGCACCGGTCTCACGTCTCGCTGGTGTTTTTGACCTTATGGCCGAGATCACCCTGACGCCGCGCATTCCCGCCGCCGACGTTGAACGGCTGAAGGCGTTGCGACTCGCCGCGATTAAGCAGGCACATGCGAGCCCACGCAGCCGCGCCGTTGA
>Ga0194041_10000647_pt1 | contig 14214 bp, 8 predicted proteins | sample JunL449m_MetaG_FD_160082 | JGI IMG/M metagenome (GOLD analysis project Ga0194041, IMG submission 160082) | Anoxic zone freshwater microbial communities from boreal shield lake in IISD Experimental Lakes Area, Ontario, Canada - Jun2016-L442-9m | ecosystem: Environmental > Aquatic > Freshwater >...
CATTTGGATTCAACGTAAGACTTGTTCCGCCAACGCCAATGACGTTTGTGAAAGATGCGGGTGATTGTGCGCCATAACCAGAGTCCCCTGATGACGCTGTCACTGCAACGCCACGAGCTGCGGCGGCTTGATAATTATCGACTGCAGGTGCCAATCCGGTTGAAGCGAAATCTGCGCCACCATAGCTATTACTTATCGCAACTACATTGGAGTAGGAGTTTGCTTGACCAACGGCCTTATTTAGATCCGCGAACGTGGCTGAGTTTGCTGCAACAAAGAGAATGCTGCACTTTGGACAGATCGCAGTTGCCATATCAATATCGAGGGCACCTTCTTGATTCCAGCCGGTATTTGACTTAGGAAGAGGTGTTGTAAGTCCGGTTACTCCACTGATTTGAGCAAAGCAACCTCGAATAGCGTTTGCTGCAGGAAATGTTGGCTTGCTAGCCGTGTTTGGACAAGCAGTCATGGCTGCAGAGTCAACGCCCACACCGTAATTTGCGCGGTAGGTGTTCAAGTCGGTTAGCGCGGATGGATAGCCATAGGCATCAACAATTGCAATAACGGTTGCAGGTGATCCTAATTCGGTAATTCCATAGGCAGAACGTAATTTTGCTGAGTTAAATCCAACAAGGGTTAGGTTTGGAGTCGCGGCGCTCGATGTTGCGTTTGCTGCGTTCTGTTCAATCTTTACACCGCGCTTGAAGTAATTGCGCTCGATTGCAATACAAGTTGCTTCACCTGGTGCGGCCGGTGGGCAAACACGGGAATCCATATGTGAATCGCCCATTGCATTGCGGTCACCAGAGTTGTTGGCAACGAGTTGGTTTAGGACATCATCGGATTGGGAATTCTCTTGGTCACTTGCAAACGAACTCAAGGATGCTGGAATAACAACAAGGGCAGCGAGCATCGGAATTGCTAGGAACTTCACAAATTTTCTCATGCGTGAATTGTACTTAGATTCCAAAATAACGTCTCCTTGCTTGTGGGTGAAACCCGTATGGACAATGTCATCCGATACGCGTCAAATCTGATTATTTCTTTAGAAAACCTTTAGGGCAAGTGGCTGTCTTATCAGTTAAGTGCAGCGTGGATTGACCTCGAACACAATCGGTAGCAGCTGGCTTTGTCCACTTACGAGCCCTTTCATTTCTTGTTTGAGCGCCGGTCTTTGCATTTGGTCCGGCCTGGGCTGCTTGACCAGCACTGCGTTGATCATTGGCGTTTGCACCAGAAATCTCTTGGACTTTATCTGTTGTTGTTTTTGTGCTTTGAGATTGGCAGGCCGCTTTCTGTGCGGCATTTCCTTTACTGCAATCGGCGGCGTTTGAAGTCGAAACATTCATGGGAAGAACTGCAAGGAGAAGTGATGCAACAAGCGCTGCATGAAATTTTCTCTTCTTCATGAACTGATGAGAGGCGGTAATTATTTTCATTTGGTTGACCTTTCGCGCTGCTTTCATGGGTGGACCGTTGCTAGTAAATCTATGACGAAAATAAGAGTTGCATCAGGAGCTATTTTTCCAGAGCCCGCGTTGCCGTAGGCAAGTGATGGTGGAATAACAAGTACGCGGCGGCCACCAACTCGCATTCCGGGCACACCTTTTTGCCAGCCCGCAATTACCTTTGAAAGTGAAAGGGTTGTCGGTCCTTGTTTCCAAGTACTTTCTACAACTTCGCCGGTGGCCCAATCTTTCAAAACATATTGCACTGTTACGTTATCTGAAAGCTGAGCAATGGCGCCGGTTCCAGGGATGATTTCACCAATTCCAAGTGTGGTAGGTGCGGATCCACTTGGTGCACCGATTACTGGTTCTTCACCAAAAACTTTGCTTATTGTAAAATTGAGTTTTATAGGTGTTGGGGTTGGCATCGGAGTTGGAATAACTATCGACGCAGGATCGGTTACAACCTTTGTGAAGTTGGTTGCATCAAAATAATCCGTAGTGCGGTTTATCTCTTGTCCATTGATAAGAACTGTTGGGGTTGCAAGTAAGTTGCTTGACGATGCGCTGGTGTTCAGTGCTTTAATCCAAGCAGCATACTTACCTTTGGTGACGCAATCCTTGAACTTTTGAGAAGTTAAGCCGAGAGTTGCGGCTTTCTCTAAAAGGTAACTTGTGGTCCAGCGGCCAGAGTTCTTGGATGCTGCTTGATTCTCGAATAGATAAGTATGCAGTTGGAGAAACTTTCCTTCATCAGAGGCACAGCCTGCGGCATTTGCTAGCCGTTCGGATTCTGCTCCGAGGAAGGAGAGCATGTGAAACTCGACTTTAGTTGTGCCAGCGGCGATAAGTTCATTTAAATAAGAACCATTTGTTGCTTCAAATTTTCCACAATTTAGGCACTGAAAATCTTCCCAAAGATCAATCTTCTTTTTTGCATTGGGATTAAAGACCAGACCATAGCTTGGTGCCACACTCCCCTTTGGAACCACCATGAGTGAGATGCTTGGCTTACTTGAAACCTTAGGTTTTGTCGATGCGGCCACCGCGCTGGAAGCGGAAGTAGCAACAAGTGCGACTACCACTGCGAGCGCGAATATCTTTCGGCCTTGGTTACTGGGTTTGTTAAACATATTGCTTCGCCTTAGTTGAAGGTGAAGACAATTGGAGTGGATGACACTGGTGCATAGATCAAGCTCGCAGCCTTTGTCGCGATGACTGTGCAAGAACCAGCAGCCGAAGCGGTTATATCAGTTCCACCTTTAGTAACGACCAAGCTACAAGCAGCGCTGCTTGCTGGGTCAAGAGCGTAAGTGACCGCGCCAGATCCAGAGCCGCCGGAGGTAACAAGTGAAATTGTTCGACCGACCTTGGCTGTTGTTGCTCTAGTAGTAATACGAAGTGCAGCTTGTGGTTCTGCACTGAATGTGAAGGTAGCAGTTGATGTAACTGGTGCACCTGCGACCATTTGGGTAGCAGTAACAACGCAGGTGGCAGGACCACTTGCGGTGAGGGTACGACCAGAAACCTTACAAACTTGGTTGTTATCTGTTGTGTAGGTGACAGCGCCAGTACCACCGTTGGTAGTGAGCGTTACCGCAGAAGCGGTTGAAAGGGTATTTGGAACTACATTTGTGATTGCAAAGTTTGTCGCCCCTTGATTACCAGTATTACCACTTGTTGGTGTTACTGGATTATTAGGGGTTACTGGAGTCGTTGACTCTGAACCAGAAACCGTGAGGGTGTAAGTAAGAGTGTTCGAACCAATCGCATTTGTCGCAGTAATGCGGTACGTGACGGTCGTGTTTGTCCGAACAACCGGAGTTCCAGAGAGAGTTCCAGTGGTTGCATCAAAAACTAACCCTGAAATCAGCGGTGTTGGAAGTATTGCAAAGCTCGTCGCCACACCACGAGTATTTGTAATAGTTACTGGCGTGATAGCTAGACCGCTGCCAACTGTTTGTGGTGCTACCGAAGTTGTCAGGATTGGCGCCGTTGTTGGGGCAGTTGGAGCAGTTGTGCCAGCTGAAATAGTTAGCGTTGCGGTGCTAGTTCCGGCAGTATTTGTTGCAGTGATAGTAAATACTGTTGCGGCAAATGCTGCAGCAGGTGTTCCTGAGATCACTCCCGTTACCGGATCAATCACCAGTGCGTCCGGCAAGGTCGGTGCAATGGAATAAGCAGTCACAGCTCCCCCGGTATTTACTGGAGTGATTGAAGCAATAGGCGTTCCGATAACCGCGGTCAAAGTGCGTGTGGTTACGGTGATCGTAGGCTTAGTTAACGCCGCAATAGTGATTTTCAACTTTACCGTGGTTGTACCAGAGGCATTTGTCGCAGTGATTGTGTAGTTCGTAGTACCAGCTGGAGCAGCAGTTGGAGTTCCAGCAACTGTTCCGGTTGAAGTATCAAATGTTAGGCCGGCAGAGAGCGCTGGCGAAATCGAGAAGGTAGCAACTTGTCCACCTGTGCTTGTTGGTTTCACAGGCGTGATCGCTGTTCCAACAGTCGCAGTTATAGCGTTATTAGCTAAAGCGATAACTGGTGCTGCAACAGGAATTGTTGTACTTCCACAATTTTGAATGGGCATCGCAGCGCCAGTATCAAACAAAACCATCGACATGTCATATGCGGTGATTACGTTGCCAGATACGGCATCTGTGATTTCGCAACCGAGTGAGGCACCGGCTGGCAACTTTGTAAGCGCCTTAAAGGTAAAATCTGTTGCGGGTCCACTCATTCCGCCGTTAGCAACTTTAACTCCGCCGGCGCCACCAGGGCCACCAATAGTATTTACAGAACCACCAGAAAGATCAAGTGTGTTAGTCGCAAAGGCAAGACCAGCGGTTATGCCGGTTACCGGTGCGGTAGTTGCACCAACTGAGCTAGCAACTGTGAATGATGTTGCAGTCGCCGCTGTTACGACAGCGTTGGTTAAGTCATAAGTCTTCAGAGAAGTTGCTCCTGCGGCTAGGCCGTTAACGGTTACAACTTCACCAACATGGAAGGTATTTGCAGCGGTATAGGTTGCAGTAGTTTGCGTGGTTTCTACCTGGGTAACACGTGTCGAAGTTGGCAAAATCTCACGAACGATGCGCAAGTCACTTGGAAGTATCGCACCTACGTGCATGAATGGTTCTGCCGCCGTCATGTTTGAGAAACCGCGTCCGCCAGCACAAGTTACATCCATAGCACTTAGCATTGCTGGAGGTGGTGTCTTGGAAGGGTTTGCTCGGAGAGTAAAGCATGTGTGCAGGTATGCACTTCCGTGAATGATGTCTTCACCATTTGAAGGAGCGATTGAGTCATTTCCATCGCCGCCAAGAAGGATTCCACCACCAGACCACTTTGTCGCAGTCGGTACTATCTTGGAATATTTAGTCCAACCCGGAGTGCCAGTTACTAAGTCTGTTAAACCAGTCACTAGTGAAGGAACAGTCAGTGGCCAAGTTGTAATCAAAATTGGACCCTTAACTGCTGCGGTATTCATTGTTGATAGGCGAACCGTTGTTACAGGGTTTGCACCAGCAGAAATAGTTACCACTGTTGCTTCCGCATTTGGTCCAATTCCAGCGCCGCTGAATTGGCTTCCAACTGCAATGTTGTAGCTGCCAGGAAGTGTGAGCAGATTTGAACGCGTATTTCCATAGGTCGTGTTATTTGCAGCCGCGATAGTTGTGTCACCAGCTAAAACACCACCAAGCAGAACGTCATCTCCGGTGCTACCAGAAACTCCTTCAAATTCGACAAGTACATCAGTATTACGCGCGGTATTTATAGGGGCAAAGCTTCCAGATAGATCTGCGAAAGTATTTGGTAGTCCAGTAGCAGTTACGTCATGACGAACCATGTATTCATAATCTGCCCAGTCGAATCCATAGTTACCAAATGGCTGATCAGTACCTTTACCTAGAAGGAAGATATCGTCGCCGCCATCGCCATCTTCAATTCCGATACCAGATCCGGACATCAATACGTCGTTTCCACCATTTAGGTATGGAGTACCGGTTATGAAGTTCGTGGTCAGACCTTCATCGCCATTCATAACATCCAAACCAGAAATACCTTCAAGCCAGTCATCGCCTTCGCCACCATTTAGGAGTAGGTCGTTATTGACGCCACCTTGGATAAAGTCGTTACCAGTTTCACCAGCGAATGAGATTGCAAACCCGGTACAGCCACCGCAATCGATCCAGTCTGAACCGGTTCCACCATCAGCGATATCGCCAGCTTGGTTATCTCCAGTATTGATTATGTCGTCACCAGATCCGCCATTAAGTAAATCTTCACCGGCTCCACCAATGATGATGTCATTGCCGGCGTAACCATAAATTAAGTCACCGCCGCTGATTCCGCCATCAAGTACGTCATTTCCTGAAGTTCCTTGGATGCTGTCATCGCCAGCTCCGCCGATGAGGTTTACGCCAACGGTTGATGCTAGGTTTCCAAACAAAGTTACGTTATCTAGACCAACGTGTGTTGTTGGCGCGTTATTTGGAACCATAGTTCCACTAGAACATACAGAGACACCAAGTTGGGAAACTAGATTTGGACTCCATGCACAATCTGAAACTCCGAATCCTGGACTATTCATTCCGAGAATTCCAGTAGAAGCAGTTGGAGTCAAGCTGGAAACTGAAGGCGTATTTCTACGGACAATATCAGTGAATTTTTGGGCAGGAATTTCTACGCCCAGGTTTTGACCCATTAAGCGAGCAATGTAATAAAAGCGGTCGCTGTTCTGTAGATCGAGTGATTGCTTTTCAAATACGTACTGGAAAGTTTGGCCAAACATTGGTGGAGTTAGTGGTTGCTTGCGAGGAATTTCAGCCAAGCCTCCCATCCAGAGATCAACATTGTTAATTCCAGATTCCTTGCTAGCCCAAGTTCCGGTAGAGCGAACAAAGTCGACAGAATCAGTTGGAGGTGTTGGGGTTGTGGCATAACCATTATCAATATAGGTAGCCATTCCGCCAGATGGATTTCCGGTTGAGACATAATCAGCGCATGTTGGGAGCGTTGAAGCGCCACCTGGTGTTAAAGAATTTGAGACTGTAAAGGAAACCACATCGGAGGCAACAACGGTCGCCTTGGCTACGTTGAAGCAACTATTTCCACCCTTAGGTTTTGCAACAATTCCAGAGATATTTACGTTCTGGCCAACGCTGTAAGTGTTTGATCCAGTAAATGTGTAGGTGCCATCTGTATTAAAGACGGCGCCAGTAAGACTGACGTTTACAGCGGCTGTTGAGATTGCGATACCTAGCGCACGTTGTTCTGAAATTGTAGGCACCCGTGTCACATTTGGAGCGGTCGGAGTAGCGCTTTGAGCAGATCCGGCAACAACAGTAATTGCAACTGGGCGCAAGCTAGAACCAAAGGTTGCATCAGTAGCGGCATAACCTAGAACCGCATTCGTTGGACTTGAATATTGAGTGGAAACAGTAAATGAAGTATTAGGAACTATCGAATCTACTATCGCATTGGCAGCGTTGTATGTTGAGAATCCAGTAACACTTACGATATCTCCAATTAAAATGCCAGCTGTGTTTGTTGTCGCATAAGTAATTGAGTGAGCTGCCGCATTCACAGTTGCAGATGTGACGGTTGCAACATTGACGCTCTTGAGCGAATCATGAGTTCCATAAGCTGCAATAAAGTTTGAGATTGATTCTGGATGGCGAAGATTTAGTAGGTAATCGCTCCATGACTTATATGCAGGAAGTGATGCAGTCTGGGAACGGAATTGATTGAATGTTGGTAGACCGGTGTCGCGGCCACGGGTAATGTTTAGTGAAGCAAGATCTAGTGGCAGGCCAAGTAGGTTATTACGAACTGCGTCAGTAACAAATTCATCGATTTCATTTCCACGCTGTGAGGACATACCTTGCGCAATTGCGGCAGCAGATGATCCTGGTGTGTAGGTATAACCCGCAGTTCCTGGATCGCTGATCGTGACAGTTGCATAGTTGGTGGTACATGTTGCTACCAATGTTGGATCGCTACAGGCTTTCTTTGATGCTGATGTCGTTGGTGAAGGTGCAGTAAAGGCTGTTGCCGTAGCGCCGCCTGCGGCATACCGTGTCGAAATTTTGAAGGTTGAGCCAGAAATTGAAGCAACAACACCATCTTTAATATTGAAGGCAGGAACATCCATATTAGTTATGGAAACGACCTGACCTACAACAGGTACTGGTTCGCCAGCCTGCAAGGTGTAAGTAATCGAAGGTGAGGTATAACTTGCTGAAACAATAATTGCTGGGCGCGCTAGACGTGCCTGTGCTGGATTAGTGAAGGCTGTCAACAGAGAAACATCCTGGTTATTGTTTGGATCATAGAAAGTTCCGGGATTTGAACGCGCGATTGTTTCGTTAAGCATTGAGTGACCTACGCGGTAAACGGCGCTTGCAAATTCGGCAGTGATATCAGGATTCTTCGTTGGATCGTATTGAACGAAAACAGGAAGTCCTGGTGCAATTCGACGAATGAATTCGTCATAGACCATGTGCTGGTATTCCATTTCCATCACAAAACGAGCTGCCTGAAAGAGACGTTCGCCGTTCCATTCGTTGCGGAAATCTAAAGTAACTTCTGGGTCGTTGGTTAGTAAGTTAGAGATATCGCCGACCAATAAGTTGTGCTCGGAGTGGAAGGTGTAATGGATTGCAGAGAGCCCAATATTTTCATTTACGCGACCATCGCCAGCAATGTAGTGAGCATTTAAAGTCTCATCATCGTAAGTTGCGGTTGGTCCACATACGCGGGCCGGAGCTGCTAGAGCAGAGTTCATGATTGAATCTGCATCGGGAGTTAGGCGTGTTCCGTCGGAACAGAATGGAACCGCAGCAGCGGTTGTGTCATTCAGAAAAGTATGACCCGATGCCACAGCAACCCAGCCACCTGCAAGAGTGGTTGAGATTGGCGTTGCGCCAGAACCTTCTTGCCACTTGTACTGGCCACCATTTGCGAAGAGCATCATTGGATAGCCCGTTGGTCCTGGAATAAATTTACCGTATTGATCGGTTGCAATAACTGGAATGCTTCTAACATCGTAATCGGTTAAGTTGAATCCGAGTAGGCGTGCTTGCGCCTTGATAATCTGCCAAGTTGGCAGACCGCCATTTGAGCTGTCGGTTGTTGCTCCCGTAGCCTGATTTAGAGTGCCACCAATTGTTGGGTTTGCATCCCACTCTGGAGGAAGAATTTTTCCAGCAAATGCAACGTCGTTTCCTTCAACTAGTCGGCCAGTGGAAGTTATCTTTGTTTTTGCACCAGTGAAATCAAAGTTATATTCACGCAAGAAAAAGTTTTGTGATGGATGTGAACCATAAGTCTGTGATTGATCAACGTATGGTGTTGTCTCGTTCATGCTATTGCCGGTTGCATCAGCACCGCGAGTTAGAACCATAAAGTTTGGCGCCGTTGGTGAGTTAACATAAAGTGGATCGCCTTGTTGAAGTGGAATCAAGACTGAGGCACCGGCTTTTGGAATTAAATCCAGGCCGTGATCGTAAAATTGTCCAAAGAGGGTGAACCAAGAGTTATAGCCTGCGGATACGTTGTAGTCGGCAGTGATATTTGGAATTTGAAGAACGCTAGTTACGGCGCCTGAAGTTGCATTTATTGAATTCTCGGTCGAGTAGGAAGGGGAGCTATAAATAATTGAGGCAGCTTCATATGCTGCAGCGACTGCAGCCGGGTTCGCAGTAGTCTGATCTGAAATCAGATTGCTAATGATACGAGGAGTTGGGTCAATAACGTTGTTCGTTGGAACCTGGTAAGCCTTTTGCGCATCACTTAACGCGTATGGGGTTGACGGGGTATTTGTTGCTGGCGCAATTCGTGGGAATTGTTGATCTGCAGCCCCCCAAAGTGCGGTATCAGAAGCACTTGAGCCTGGTTCAGCTTTAACGGCTGTGATGTTGTTGCATTGGCCATCAACTTGTCGCAGGCCGAGTGGATCGACCTGAGTCCAAGTGTATGCGTTCGAAAGTCCAGTCAAGCCAAATGTTGGAGTAGCCGCAGTAAGAACATCATCTGCGCTCAAGCATCGATTTGTTGAAATTACGTCGTAAGGATAAATCAAAGTCCCGGTTGCGGTATTTGGAGAGAGTGAAAGCGCTGCTGTTCTTGCAGAATGAGCTTCGCTCATTTTAATGTTATCGAGAATAATTCTTAAATCATTTAAACTTACATTCAAATGACCTGCTGGCATGACATATGGTTCTGAGCGCGAAGACCAAAGCTGGAAAATTCCAACACGACTCTGTCCGGCACCATCAAGAATTCTTACTGCCATATTTCCAATGGTTAAGCCAGCAGGAACAACAACTTGGTATGTATCTGCAACGACAGTCGTAGTCGCCAGAACTGGTGTTGTTTGATTTCCAAAATATGCGTTGACTGGGGTTTTTAAGCCAGTCATTGTAAAATTCAGAGTATCGCCGGTTATTCCGGCTGCCATTAGCTCTGAGGTTGTCGGATTAATCATCGGAATAGTATTTACAAAAGACACCGTTGGTATGGGATTCACGGTCAGTTTGAATTTAGAAGTTACCGTGGTGGGAATGATCCCAAGTAACTTGTATGGAGCACTAATTGTAAAAGTAAAAGGCGAACCCACAAAAGTGTTAGGGGTTCCTGAAATTGAGGCAGTGGTTTTATCTGCGGTGAAAGTTAATCCGATTGATGCAGGGTTTGGCGATACGGTAAATGCACTAGTGAGAGCGCCACCTGTATTTGTTGCTACAACAGGCAAGATTTGGTTACCAATTGTTATTGTTTGGTTTGAATTGCTCAAGGTAATTGCAGGACGTTTTGGAATTGTGATTGCAGCATTTGCTGGTGATTGAAAGCCAAAGGCAACTTGGGAAATAAGTACAGTTGTCATCGCAAAAGAAATAGCTTTTCCTATTCGCATTTCCTACCCCTCGTCTTGCCTATTGCTAAACCAAATCCATTTGTCTTTCGGTATGGCACAGGTTAGGTGAAGATGGGTGATACGCGAGGGGGAGCCGCCGTTTTATTGAGTGATAACCGAATGAATTCTTGCTAATTCTGCGCCTAAATCCGAGGTAAATCCGACTAAATTGAAAGGGGCTCTAGAATATCTCGGTGGCAACAAACCGATCGAAAAGCTCCTCCGCTCATCTCACCCTGGCCAATAATCTTGCAGCCTGGGCAAGTGAGAATGGGGTCAGTGATGATCCCTACGTCAGCAACTTAATTTTGGATCTCGAAGAGCGTAAAAACCTTGCAATGTGGGCTTCGTTAAATCCGCTGGAATATCTCCCCCAAGCCGAGCTTTCGAATAACGAAAAACTTGCGAGATACGGCTCGTTAATCTCATCTTTCCGAAATGTTTTGGTCTTTGCGCCAGTGGCCCTGACCTGGATTGCGATCAGCAAGGCCACAACCTCTTTTGCCAAGTACATCTCCCACAACTCAAATGTCGTCACGAATTTCCTAGATTTCTGGCAGAACGGCTATGGGGTCTTGCCCACATTTTGGCGGATTGGAGAAGTTGCGCTGGCAGATTTCTTATTAATAGTTCTAATAATTGTATTGACACTAGCGGCTTCCATTATTGAAGAACGAGTGCAACGAACTCGCCAGAAGCGAGATCTGATTACGGAGAATCAGCGCCAAGGTATGGCACTTGAAATTTCAACTTATCTATTTGATAAGCAGTTTGTGACAAATGTGACTATGAATCAAGGTCTTGCCACTGCAGTAAGGGACCTGGTGAAATCTACCCAAATCTTGAACCAGACCACCAAGGAACTCAATAAAACAGTTAAGGCGGTACCTTCAAACCGGGAAATCTTGGTTGAGCTGCGCAAAATTAAAAGCAAATTCTTGACGGGCTTCTAACTCAGTGAGGCGGACGAATCTTAGAAAAGCACCGGAAGACACACTTAAATTAGCCGGTTGGATGTATGCCGACATGTTGTTGGGGCTGATGGTAATTTTCCTAGCAACCGTCTCATTTCTTCCAACGACAGTTCAGGTTGCAGGAAGGTCTGTAACAGCTCCTACAAAACAGATTGACCGTGGTTACAACTATTACCAGGGCTATTCAATTATTACCAGCAGTTTTAGCGAGACAAATATTAGGGCTCAGGTAGCAGCGTTCAAGAAAGCTCAGCGCATTCCAGATGATTCCGAAATTATCTTTGCTCAACTCCTTGGCGGGTATGACGCCAAACATGAGAGTCCAGACTTTGGTCGAAACCGAGCCCTGATTTATAGCTACAACTTAGGTAAATATCTTCCTGATCTATTTGCAAATTCCGCAATTAATGTCGGAAGCAGTTCCGCTCTCAACACAAATGAAGTGGCCATGCGACTTACCTTTACCTTCAAAATAAAATAATTTATTAAAGTCCCACAACGCCTAAAATTGAACCAAGGAATGGAACGACCGCAATTAATTTTCCGTAAACTTGACTTGGCTTTACCCGAACTAATTTAGCGCCGACTTGGATGTCTGCTGTAGTCGCGCTCTGTGCGCGAAGCACGGCTAGGACCGGACTCTTTGCTGGTGCATCAACCGTCGCAACAACTTTTGCGCCAACTGAAAAACTTTTGGTCTTGTGATAAATAACTATGCCCGAGCTTGCCGAACCCAGCGCATTGCTCATGCCATCTTTAGTATGGCCAACTCGAAATCCGGAGAGGAATAGCCCAAGCACAATTGCCAATACAAGCAATCCGATCGAACGCTTAGACAAATTCATGTAGAAAGTTTACGGGAGGTATTGGCAGATGTGCCGTTAATCTGAAGGAATTGCCCTGAGTTTTTCGAGTCAGGAATTCTTTCGTTCGTTCGTACGCACATCTTTAGACCGAGATTTTGCTACGTTTGCCGCAGCCTCCTGGCTTATGCGCTCAATCCACTGGTTAATATTTAACTCAGACGTGGATTCAACGGGAGCCAGTTCCTTTGACTTCTGCATTGTTGCCTTAGCCGAATCGGTAAATTTCTCAAAAATTTGTGAGACTTTTGGCAGATTCATGTCGAACTTAATTTTAGGTAGGCGAATTTTCTGCTTGCCAATTGAAATTTCAGTTCCATTTTTTACTGGTTTTACTGGCTTTACTGATTCCTCAGTTAATTCGGGTTGCCCGCTACTCATACCCAGCATCAAACGACTGGTGCGCGAATCTGGTCTGCCGGTTCCGCGCCAAGTTGCTACCTCAATCACGGCCCCAGGAGTCATCTCTCCGATAACCAACTTCTGGCCATCTGGCAGGTCGATCACAAGAGGTGTCTGTGATACTGGAAGTGGAATCTTTGAAACCACGGGCGTGGACTTTGATTCATCTTTTTTAGCCATTTTAGTTATCTCCTTTGATCATAAAAATTCAACTCCGACTTTGCTATCTAGCTCTGAAACTTTGATAGAAGATAACGTTGGCGTACAGATCCCATCAGCTGGAAATAAGACAACATTTGTAGCGCTGCCCGCAAAGGAATTGGGAAGTGCGGCTACCGTGCAATCAATATTAGAGGGTGCGGTTGTGTTTAAGTGCACTTTGAGCGCGTGACCCGCGCAAGCTGCGGCAATATTACTTACTTTGATGGAATCCAAATAGAAAATCCCAGCAGTAAATTTTTGGGTCATAGAAACGTTGATTTCTGAATCACAACTATCAACCAGCGCTATTCCGCCACCAAAACCAACCATTGAAACTGTCCCTGCTGGACCAGCAGGTCCAGGTGCGCCAGCTGAACCAGCGGCGCCAGGTTGTCCAGGTGAACCAGCAGCACCAGGTTGTCCAGGTGAACCAGCGGCACCAGGTTGTCCAGGTTGTCCCATTAATCCTGGTGCACCTGGCATACCGTTAATTCCATTTAAACCACTAAAACCATTTATTCCGGCAATTCCTGCAGCACCTGGTTGACCACCAGGACCCACTAGTAAACCAAGAATTTGATTAACGTTTGTTGATGCTACCGAGCTATTACCTAGGAAAAAGTTTCCGATACCAACAGGCGTTGCGCCAGTTCCGATTGAAACACCAATACGGGTGATAACTAAAAATGTAATAAAGAAGATCATCTTTTTCATGCCGCCACCTGCTCGCGATTAGAGGTGTCGATAATTGCGCTTAAGAAGCCGTGGATAAAGAGAACAAGAGCGGAGTAAAGGATGAAGAATTTACCTTTTTGATTGACATCAAAGGGCATATCCGAAACCTGAATAAATATTAAGTACATGAGACCACAAAGTAACAAACCTTCAATAAGTATATTTCGCTGCAACTTTCCAAAATATTGGATTTTGGGCGAATCAAAGCGAATGACCAAGAGGCTGATCGGGACCGCCATCATTATGCCCACAATCAGAGCGAAACCAAGAGACCGTGTCCAAACATAAATTGTGCCAATGAAGTACAACGCTGCGAACCCAACTGTGCGTGGTGAAACAACTCGAGGAAGTGTCAGAACTCGAACTTGATAGTTCTCACCAGTCAAGTGCAGATCACGCAAGACATATCTCTCAAAATGCATTCTCGCAAAAATTGCGACAGTAACAAGGGCGGGAATAAGCAGATTTATTTCTGAAATCGGCCCAACGTGGTTGGCAAAGCTATTAGTCAGTAATTCCGAATCAAGAAAAATTAAGCCTCCCATGAGGCTGGCAAAGAGATCCGGTAACACTCGCTTTAACGTCGATGAATAATTATCTTTACGGAACATATCTTGATAGAGCGATGAAATAATTCCAGGAACTGCCCAGCCGGCGCCAACTGCAAAGAG
>Ga0194041_10000648_pt1 | contig 14211 bp, 13 predicted proteins | sample JunL449m_MetaG_FD_160082 | JGI IMG/M metagenome (GOLD analysis project Ga0194041, IMG submission 160082) | Anoxic zone freshwater microbial communities from boreal shield lake in IISD Experimental Lakes Area, Ontario, Canada - Jun2016-L442-9m | ecosystem: Environmental > Aquatic > Freshwater >...
AAATAACTGGCTCTTGTGGATAAGGCATAGCGCGCTCATCTAGCGCATCGGTAAAGTTATAAGCAGCACCCACCACCTTTCCAGGATTGGGTATAGGGGCATCTAGCTTCAGCTCACTAAGATTTAAAATGGCTGCAGGATGTAAGTTTTCTGCCGCAATCAAGCGGGCTATTTTGGTAGTCCACCTACTTAACCCATCTTCTATCATCGCCAATAAACTGTCAGGGAGTTTTTCAAGTAGAGTGGTACAGGATGGGTGCGATAAATCGAGGATACGATCTCCATCACCAAGCAAGACGCCTACTGCTCGAGAACCGCTATCAGTTCTAAAGGTTATTAATCGCATCTTAACTACTGTACTTATGCAACACGATATTGATCTAAAACACTACGATTAATTTCAATTCCCAGGCCAGGACCGGTTGGGATTTTTACCTTACCATTATGTTGCTCAATTGGCTCAACCGATAGAAGATCACGGAATGGATTTTCACATTGCTCTAACTCTAATAATGGTGGGTTACCTTTAAAACTGGGAGGTTGATCAGGCAGCGCAGCCAAAAAATGCAAAGTAGCGGCCAAGCCAATGGCAGAGCCCCAAGCATGCGGCACACACTCCACTCCATGAGCGCTAGCGAGCGTTGCAATCTTGCGGCATTCGCTAATACCCCCTGCTGCGCAGACGTCTGGTTGCACAATATCCATGGCTTTTCTTACCACTAGATCACGGAAACCCCAGCGGGTAAATTCATTTTCACCGCCTGCGACTGCCATGTCTAAGGCGCGGGTGACTTCAACATAGCCATCAATATCCTCTGGTGAAATAGGTTCTTCAAACCATTCCACATCTAATTGCTCTAACTCGCGGCCAATACGAATTGCTTGAGGTACGGTAAAGCAATGATTGGCATCAACCATCAGCCGAACATCATCGCCAATTGCTTTGCGCACTGCTTCAACACGCTTGATATCAAATTTGGGATCACCCAAACCAATCTTCATTTTAATTGCTGTAAAACCATTACCTTTAAATTCCAAGGCCTCTTCAACAGCCTCTTCGATTAAGCGATCCATATCAATAAAATACAATCCTGTTGCATAGGCAGATACCTCGCTACGGTAAGAGCCACCAATTAATTTATGGATGGGCTGACCACAACTCTTGCCAATAATGTCCCACAGGGCAATATCAATGCCGCTAATTGCAGAAATTGCCATTCCTCTCGTACCGTAATCTTTAATGCGGTTATAGAGCTCCTCCCAGATAACCTCTACGTCAAAGGCATCCATGCCAAGAATACGGGGGCCATACTGAGTATCAATAAAACTTTTTGCTACTGCTGATGGCCCATAACATTCACCCCAGCCCACAACTCCGTCGATCGTTTCTATTTCGACAATACAAGAACCACGGGTTTTATAAATCCACCCTCTTGAAGATGTAAACGGTTTTGCAACTGGTGCCGATACAACGTGGCACGTGACTTTCTTAATTTTTGACATAAATTACTTCTTTCAGCTGAAAAATTTATTTCTTTTCTGGTGTAAATATCTTGGGGCCAACTACAGCGAGCGTTTTAGTGACAGCAACAATTTCTTCGCCTAGTGCTTTGCCTGTAACATCATCTACTTTAGCCCCGCCTTCTTCAGAAGCCTTCTTAAATCTTGGGTCTTGAATCGCTTTACTAAAAATAGCAATTAATCGATCTTGCACCGCCTGCGGAGTTTTTGCAGGCGCAGCAATGTAAGCCATTTGAACGAGTGGCCCAAAAGGGAATACATCAAATCCTTTTTCTTTAAAAGTAGGAACATTCGGCAAAGTTTTAATGCGGTCATTAGCAAATACGCCAATGGGCTTTACTAGACCAGCATCAATTTGTGTTTTGCTTTCGGAGGGTTTTAACACTGCAGCGTCAATTTGTTTTCCAGCTAAATCAACAATCACCTTCGAGCCCCCTGTATAGGGGATAGTAATAATTTCAGTATTTACCACCCTACCAGACATCACAGCAAAAATATGATTCAGATTATTGCTTCCAGGCGTGCCAATTGAAATCTTGGCTGGATTTTTTTTGACCATAGCGAGAAAAGCATCTAAATTCGTTGCCGGCCCATCGCCAGGCACTAGCAATAACAGTTGATCTGTCGTTACTCTGGCTATGGGCGCAAATTGATCATTTCTTAAGGTGGTTAAATTTTGTGCAATAACGGCCATGGTTGAACTTGTACCCATGCCCACCGTATAACCGTCAGGCTCTGCGCTAGCTACTTTACCCATACCAATGGCACCAGTTGCACCGGCGATGTTTTCTACCACAACTTTAATACCCTGCTCTGCAATTAACTGCGATAAAAGTCGGGCAGAAATATCATTAGAGCCGCCCACATTCCAGGGTACGATGAGGCGAATTTCCTTAGTTGGAAATGGTTCAGCAGCACGTGCCAATCCTGAGTTACTTAGAACTACCGCGCCAAGCAAAAAGCCAAATAACTTTAAAAAACTCCGTATTTTTATCATTTTATAGTCTCCTATTATTTTTCTTTATCTTATAACAAACTCAATCTTGAGGCTCAGAGCCTTTCACAACCAGCGCTCCAAACAACTTATTGCTGCTGATTTTTCCAAAAACTTAAGATCTCCTGCCCCAATTCATCTTCGCCGCTATTAAAGTGGGCCACAATCGACATATGATTATGCATTGCCTTTTCTAATAAAAATGGCTTTGCTGAGCGAGTCTCTGCTAATTTCATGGCAAATGTTTTTCCATAAATATCTAATAGCGGGTTTTCAAATTCTGCCACTACGACTAAGGTAGGTAGTGCACCATTAGCCACATAAGTCATCGGTGACTTTTCCGCATATTGCTTTTCATCAAGCCCAAAATAGGCACGTACCCCATCAGCATTTGGGTTTTCTAATAAAGCATCTGCCTTTAAGCGCGCAGAAATTAACACGAGTGCATCTAAATATTTACCAAAGTATGCCACCGTGGGATCAAATACATATGCGGCTGCATGGGTACCGCCAGCGGAATGTCCAATTAATAGAATTTGTTTGGGATTGCCACCAAATTGCGCAATATTGTTATGCACCCATTCAATCGCTAAAGCTACATCAATTGCTCCGGCAGGATATGTCGCCGCTGGTGCTAAACGATATTCAACATTAACCCCGATATAGCCTTGATGGGCAAACCAATATAAAACATTGTCATACAAGCTATCAGTTGTACATTTTGCCCCCCGTACAAAGGCGCCGCCATGGACAAAAATAACCACGCCCGTATTTTTTACATTCGCAGGAATAAAAATATCAAGTACTTGCCGAGCATCTTTGCCATAAGCTAAATTGCGTTCAACAGTAATGCTCGCATTATTAGTTAAAGCCAGCGCGGGAGCGTAGAGGTCTTTTACTTCTTGGCTATACCGATGAATATCACTAGCCCAGGCATTGCCAATTCTCTGAAGACTGGGCAATAAGTCTGCAGGAATTGGACTAGTGGACACAAGCTAGATGAGAAATTTGTTGACGCTTAAATAATGAGTTAAGGAGCCAAGTTTGCCAACTTAACCACCGTAGCCCACTTTGCTGCTTCCTCACGCACAAAACGCTCATACTCTTGAGGAGTTGCAGCTTCTGGTTCAGCACCTAACTCACGCAAACGCTTTTGCATTTCCGGATTTTTAATTACTGCAGTAATTTCGAGATTTAATTTATTAACGATAGCCACAGGAATTTCAGCAGGCCCAAAAATACCAAACCACGCGCTAACTTGATAATCGGCTAAACCACTTTCTCGCATGGTTGGCACTTGGGGCAATAAAGATGCGCGACCTTTACTGGTAACTGCGAGGGGCTTTACTTTCCCCGCTTGAATCATGGGTTGTGCAGTGGCCATTAAATCAAACATGATTGGCACATGACCACCAATAACATCATTTAATGCTGGAGCGCTACCCTTATAAGGTACATGCACCAAATTAATTTGTGCTGCTGAGGCTAGCATTACGCCCGCTAAATGATTGGACGTACCCGGACCAGCCGATGCGTAACTGACTTTCTCAGGATTGACCTTAGCATAGGCGATTAATTCACCCACATTGTTACGAGCAAAAGTGGGGTTAGCGACTAAAACAAATGGGATAGCCGCCACAGGCGCAATCGCGACAAAATCTTTGATTGGGTCATAGCCAACCTTGGTCATGGCTGGATTAATAGCATTAGAGCTAACGGTGCCTAGTAGCAAAGTATAACCATCAGGCAGAGCGCTAGCAACTGTTTTTGCCCCAATTGCAGTGCCTGCGCCAGCGCGATTTTCAATCAAAATAGCCTGCCCCAGGCGTTCACCTAATTTTGGCGCTAGTGCTCTCGCCAAAATATCGGCTGAACCTCCGGGGGGATAGGGAACGACTAAGGTAATCGGCTTCTGTGGATATGTTTGCTGGGCAAATACAGGAAGGCTAAATAAAACTACTATCAGCACTAGTAATTTAGAAAAACCGTTCAATTCCTTATCCTCTCTTGATATCAATATTTATCTAAATTGAGGACTTTATTAAACCATCTAATTCTGGAATGGCAGGAATCTCAACGCCGTAAGGTGCTACATCAGCGCGAATACGGTCTAGAGCATTACGAATCACTTCTACTTCCTCATCGGGATGTGTAGCACCCAAACCATATTCAGCTGCAAGCGCCCTATTGCGCCCAGCACGCTTCCGCTCATCCTCAGGCAGGTTCACTACGGAATAAACGCCATTAAGCAAACTGCCACGTAATTTTTTGGAGAATTTTTCTCCAATGAGGCGCTTTTCTTCAGCACTTAAAGTCTCAAAAAACCGTCGCATAATAATCCGGCCAAATTGAATATGGCGAGCTTCATCGCGTAAAATTAACTTACAGGCCATGCGGATCGATTCAAAGCGTGCATTTTCATAGCGTGCTTGCAATAATTCACCTGATAATTGTTCGAATAAGGTATTGACTGCTAACCCCGCAAAAAAACTCATCGCTTTTTCATCACGTTCATCATGAAAGCGCGGAATCACCAATTTAAAGTAATCAGCTCGTGGCTCGTCTTGATATCCACCTAAATTTTTAGCAATTAATACCGAGGCTTCATGGTGGCGCAACTCTTCAGCAATAAAATTGACAATATGCTGCTTAATTTCAAATGGCTGGTGATCAAAAATAGCTTCGCGTAGGCGTTCTGTTCCGTATGCAATGGCGCCATGTTCCATCCACGAGCGCAAGCTCCACCACTCGCCCCCAGCTTCCCTTACCTCTTGGGGTAAATCGGCATCGCGAATATCGGCAAAATCAATGTGATCGGGATTCCATGCTAAATCGCGCGCTTGCTGACAAAGGTGCCAAACTTCATCATATTGAACTTGAAAGCGAATCGGATAAGGATTAGGTACTGTTATTACTTCTTCTAACATAGAGGCTTGCATATCAATTCTCTCTTTAAATTAGTTAAGCAGAAAACCAATGCTTCAAACTACAATATTTAGGTGCATCAAATAGCAAGGAAATATCAGCTTCCGCAGGTGCTGTAATTAAGTAAGCGATAACGCATGCGGCAACAACGCATAATAATCCAATCACTAATGTCCAATTCCGGAGATTTGCACGCATGCTTAGCCTTTTTATATTTACTTAATTATTCATCTATTTTTTCAAGAAACATTATAAGATGATCTTGTCGAAATAAGAAAATATTGCGAGGGTGGGAAACGCTCGACTTTGGGGTGTAATTATTTTTTACTACAAACGGGCACCTAGACTCATGCGAATATTTTATTTTTTTTGAAACAACTTAATGATGGCCGAAAAATCGAGGCTGCCATTGCCCTGCAAACTAAATGTTTGGTAAATTTGCTGTGCTAGTCCACCTAAAGGGATGGGTTGCTTCACTAATTTAGCGGCCTCTACAGCAAGCCCAAGATCTTTCAACATTAAATCTGTGCCAAAGCCACCCGAATAGCCGCGCGCCGCTGGCACGTTATCTAGTACTCCTGGGAAAGGGTTATAGCTATCTGAGCTCCAACAGCGGCCACTCGAAGTATTGATAATCCCTGCTAACACTACGGGATCCATGCCTAAAGATACTCCTAACGACATCGCCTCAGCAGTGCCAATCATCGAAATACCTAAAAGCATATTATTAGCCACTTTTGCCACCTGACCGTTGCCACTGCCGCCGCAGTAAACAATATTTTTTCCTAATGCCGCAAAAATTTCCTTAAGCCTGAAAAATTCTTTTTCATCACCACCAACCATAATTGTTAGTGTGGCGGCCTCAGCTCCACCTGTTCCGCCCGATACGGGAGCATCCAACATCAAATTTCCTTGTTTAGACGCTGCTAAAGCAATGTCTCTTGCAGTTTGAGGATCAATCGTTGATGAATCAATCAAGGCAATACCCGTAAACATATTGGCCAATAAACCTTCTTCCCCCAGGTATACCGCTTTCACATGATAGGCGGCGGGAAGCATGGTAATAATCAAGTCTACATTAGACTTTGCAATGGCTTTAACTGAACTTAGGGCACTTATTTTTTCAGGAAATCGGCTAGTCAGTTGCTTTACTGCCTCAACTACTAAATCGTAAACCACTAATTCATGGCCAGCCTTTAATAAATTAACAGCCATTGGCAACCCCATATTACCTATACCAATAAATCCGATTTTCATAAACATCCTATTGCTATTAATTAATCGTAAGCAGCGCCTCTACCAATAAAGCGAAAAATTTACTCATTTCAAACTAATGGTGGTATTTACTCCAGTCGAGACTGAGCTGTCATCAAACCAGCGCGCTGTAACAGTCTTAGTTTGAGTCCAAAAGAAAACAGCCTGCTTACCATTTGGCCCTAAGTCTCCTAGCTTTGAAGCGCGTGAACCGGTAAAACTAAAATAAGCTACGGGCACTGGAATAGGGACGTTGATACCTACCTGACCAACATCAATTTCATTCTGAAATTTTCTCGCTGACCAACCGCTTGAAGTAAAAATAGATGTGCCATTGCCATTAGGATTGTTATTAATAAAAGTGATTGCCTCATCTAAAGTGTCGATACAAACAATATCTAAGACTGGCGCGAAAATTTCCTGATCGTAAATATCCATCCCTGGCTTAACATCAGCAAAAATTGTTGGACCAATAAAGTTCCCTTCCTCATATCCAGGAACCTTACATTGCCTTCCATCCAAAAGTAATTTCGCGCCCTGAGCTACTCCCGAATCAATTAATGCTAGTGCTCGAATTTTGGCATATTTATTAACTAATGGGCCCAAGTCAATCTCTTTCCCATTGCCAGGGCCGACCTTTAATGCTGCAGATTTTTCAACAATTTCAGCTAGCCAATTTTTTGCTTCACCTACCAAAATTGTTACTGAATTAGCCATACATCGTTGCCCTGCTGCACCAAATGCCGAGCCTAATAAGTTATTAATTGCTTGGCCCTTATTAGCATCGGGCATGATGACGCAATGGTTTTTTGCACCCATCATTGATTGCACTCGCTTGCCCGCTTCAGATCCGCGACGGTAAATATGGGTTCCTACTTTAGTAGAACCAATAAATGAGATCGCTTTAATGTCGGGGTGGTCACAAATCATATTAGCAACATCCGCCCCGCCATGCACAACATTTAGTACCCCCGGTGGCAGACCAGCTTGATGCGCCAATTCCACTAATAACAAACTAGAGCTTGGATCTTGCTCTGACGGTTTGAGGATAAATGTATTTCCAGTGGCAATAGCCATGGGAAACATAAAACAAGGCAACATTACGGGGAAATTAAACGCCGTAATGCCTGCTCCAACGCCAAGAGGCTGCATTAAGGTGTAGACCTCAACGCCCGTGGCTGCATTTTCAGCCATCTCTCCAAGCTGTAAGGAGGTGATTGAGCATGCATGCTCGACTACTTCTAGCCCACGATTAATTTCTCCCTCGGCATCGGGCAATGTTTTGCCATGCTCACGGGTAATTAATTCAGCTAATGGCGCCATATTTTCACGAATTAATTGTTGAAACTTCAACATAATTCGCATCCGCGAAGATAAGGAGGAATTACGCCAAGTTTTAAAGGCATTTTTTGCTGAGGCTACTGCCAAATCAAGTTCTTGCTGAGTAGCAAAAGGCACTCTTCCAACTACATTTTGATTGGCGGGATTAATTACGTCCCGCCACTCAGTAGACTTCGATGGGTATGGCTTACCATCTATAAAGTGATGAATTTGAGGAATCAATGTCGGCAAAGTGTGGTGCTTTCTTTTATTGGGAATGGGAGGCTAAACGTGATTAATTTTTAACTAAATCGCATTTTGATTCTGCAAGAGGTTTAAACGCAATTTGGGCTGGTATGGTACTGACTAAATTGTAGTAATCCCATGGGCCCTTAGATTCACTTGGCTTTTTCACCTGGAATAAATACATATCATGAATAACGCGACCATCTGGACGAATTGAAGCATTGCGCATGATTGGATCTTTGATTGGCATCTCTCGCATTGTTTTTGAGACTACTTTCCAGTCGTCTGTTTTAGCTGCAGCCACTGCTTTCAAATAATGCAATAAGCTCGAGTAGACCCCAGCTTGAACCATCGTTGGCTTAAAACCTTTGTGCAATTTTTCAAAGCGAGCTGAAAATGCGCGGGTTTGATCATCAAAATTCCAATAGAAGCCATCTGAGAATAATAGGCCTTGAGCTGTATTTAAGCCCATTGCATGCACGTCGGTTAAGAAAAGTAGTAAAGCAGCCAACTCCTGATTACTATTATTAGCACCAATGCCAAATTCTTTAGATGCCTTAATAGCATTCACGGTATCTGCAGCCCCATTTGCTAACCCAATCACAGTAGCTTTGGATGCTTGTGCTTGTAAAAGCGCAGAAGAAAAATCAACGTTATTTAAGGGGTGGCGAGTACTGCCAATGACTGTCCCCCCATTGGCTTTAACCACGTCGCTAGCGTCTTTTTCTAAAGAGTGCCCAAATGCGTAATCAACAGTGACAAAAAACCAAGACTTACCCCCTTTACGTGTGATAGCGCTGGCTGCACCAGATGCTGACGAATATGTATCAAACATCCAGTGAAATCCATTCGGAGCACAATCTTCATTGGTGAGTCGTGTAGTCGCGGGGCCGCTATATAAAGCAATACCGCCCTTCTCTTTAATTAATTTTTGCACTGCTAATGCGCCCGAAGAATTGGTTAAATCGGCAAACACATCTACCTTATCGCGATCCATCCACTCGCGGGCTTTATTGGCAACGATATCGGCTTTATTTTGATGATCGGCAGAAATTAACTCGATTTTCATTCCCTTGCATTCGGCTTTAAGACAATCATCAATGGCCATTTGTGCTGCAATAACCGACCCAGAGCCGCCCATCCCAGAATAAGGCCCAGACATATCAGTCAATATCCCCACCTTTACCACTCCATCACTAATTTGCGCATATGTAATCGAAGCGGCAAAGCCGATAGACATTGCCAGAACCAGCTTTTTCATTGTAAACATGGAATCTCCTTATTTTTGATATGAATGATTTTTATAGCTTTTCAGTTTAAACATGCATTTTTACAAAATATATACATTAAAATGCATATTTGTTTTGCAAAATTGCATAATAATGAATACACATCAGATTAATTGGGATAACTTGAGAATTTTCCTTACGGTAGCGCGCTTCCATTCGGTGCTCGAAGCTGCGAATCATCTCAATATCGATCAATCAACTATTAGTAGACGATTAAAAAAACTGGAAGCAGAAATAGGTTCAAAACTGTTTACCAGATCTGCCCAAGGGCATGCCCTCAACTCCACAGGTCATCGGCTATATGAGTACGCAGAGCAAATTGAAAGCACGATGTCGACTTTAGAAAGCGAATTAGGTGGTGATAGCCAAATATTAACTGGGCAAGTAAGGCTTGGTACAACGGAGGGTTTTGGAAGCTTCTTTATCGCTCAACATTTAGCCCTTTTTTGTGACAAACACCCAGCGATTAATGTGGATCTGATAACGCTATCTCGGTTTATCAATTTATCAAAACATGAGGCAGATATAGCAATAAGTATTGAGCGCCCCTCTTCAGGCCCCTATGTAAGCTGCAAACTAGCAGATTACCGCCTTCAAGTTTACGCAACTCAAGAGTATTTAAACGAACACCCAAAAATTAAAACTATTCAAGATATTAATCAGCATCGATTAATCGGCTATGTAGATGAATTTTCATTTAGCCCTGAATTACGTTATTTAGAGCAGTTGGCTTCAAATGCAGCTGTGCCCCTAAAAAGTACTAGCATCATTGCGCAGTATTCAGCAACATTGCAGGGGAAAATGCTGGGTATCTTGCCATGCTTTATGGGTAGCACTTCACCTCACTTAATCCCAGTACTTCCTGAAGAGGCAAGCATCATTCGCTCATTTTGGCTAATTACTCCAAATGAAAAAAGGGAGGTCTCACGAGTCATAGTGCTATGGGATTACCTGCGAGAGGTTGCGGATATTAACAGTAAATATTTAATGGGAAATTCCAACGCAATAAATTGGGTTCAGATAGACAGCCCCAATTTAATATCAACTTAAGGTGGCCTTAGAGCCAAGCGGTTGTATTGCCACAAACCTTTGTAATACCTATTGACTTGGCGGAAGCGGTGAGATTCGAACTCACGGAGGACTTTCATCCTCGCCAGTTTTCAAGACTGGTGCATTCAACCGCTCTGCCACGCTTCCTTAGCTGGTGATTATAAGGAACTTAAGCAAATAAGCCTAAAAGTAGGGGGGATGAGTTGGTTCATAAAATCAGGTAAACTAGTCAGATAACTAGTCATTTGGAGTTTTACATGAAGAGTAATTGGGCTGTACAGGATGCTAAAGCTAGATTTAGCGAATTTTTAAATGCCTGCCTAAGCGACGGCCCCCAAGTCGTTACCAAGCGCGGGCTTAAAACTGCTGTGCTTATTACTGTCAAAGAATGGGATGCTTTAAGGGAGTCCGCTCGCCCTACCCTCAAAGACATACTACTTTCTGATCAGGATAGAGCTGAATTACCTTTACCTAAGCGTGGTCAGCTGCAACGCCGTAAGTTAACTCCATTTTAAAGAATGTACTTACTTGATACCAATATTATTTCTGAGCTGAGAAAAGTAAAGCCGCATGGAGGTGTACTTACATGGTTAAAAACAATTAGCGATACAGATTTATATATTTCAGCAGTATCTATCGGTGAAATACAAGCAGGAATAGAAATAACCCGCGAGCAGGATGCGATTAAAGCAAAGAACTTAAGTGCGTGGCTAAATAAATTAATGGATCTTTACAATATATTGCCTATGGATGCGCAGGCATTTCGAATTTGGGCGACTTTAATGCATCGAGAATCTAATACAGTGAATGAAGATGCCATGATTGCATCAACTGCACTAAGTAACGAACTTACGGTAGTTACCAGAAATGTAAAAGACTTTAAACGCTTTAAAGTTCCAATCTTCAATCCATTTGATTCGAAAATAAACCCTAAAACTTAATCAGCTCGCTCCGCGATCAAAGCCTCGAGATAACGCGCAATTGCCAGAGAAGATGTCAATCCTGGCGACTCAAAACCATATAGGTTATAGAGCCCAGGCAATCCATGTTGCTGGGGGCCATCAAAGATAAAGTCGCCTGCAGGTGCATTAGGGGGCACAATTTTTGCCCGAATTCCGGAATAATCTGGCTGCAAAGCCCCATCTTTTAGCCCCGGCCAATAACGCCGGATGGCTGCATAAAAGCTATCGCCCCGCTGCTGATCAACCACATAGTTAATTTGATTTTCTTCAGTAATATCGAGCCATTCCACATCGGGACCAAATTTAGCTTGCCCAGCCAAATCTAGGGTCAGATGTACACCTAAACCACCCGGTTCCGGAATGGGATAAATTAAATGCTTAAATGGCGAGCGCCCAGCTAGAGAAAAGTAATTCCCTTTAGCAAAATACGCCTGCGGAATTTTGTCTGCTGATAAACCGTCAATTTTGCGCGCAACGTGTGGCGCACTGAGACCTGCGCAATTAATTAATAAACGGGTTTGTAGTTGCATGGCGTCATTGCCACCAACAGCCAACTCAAAACCTTCATTGATGGCGTGGGCGCTAAGCAAAGGTGATTGATAAGCAATCATGCCGCCAGCATCTTCAAATCCACCCAGTAGTGACAGCATAAAACCGTGACTATCAACGATACCCGTTGAGCTTGATAACATCGCTGCGGTGCACTTGAGATCCGGCTCTAAATTGAATGCTTCGGTACTTGATAGCAAACGTACATCGGGAACACCATTATTTCGGGCTTTATATAAAATATTTTGCAGATCATGAATTTGCTCATCATCGGCGGCCACAATTAATTTACCAAAAGCGTGGGTCGCTACTTGATGACTACGACAATACTCATAAAGGAGTCGATTACCTTCAACGCAGAGCTTTGCCTTGAGAGAGTCCTGCGGGTAATAAATACCTGCATGAATTACTTCGCTATTACGTGCACTGCTAACAGTGCCAAAAGCGGATTCACGCTCTAGGATGATCGTTTCACGTCCACGCAAGGCCATTTCGCGAGCAATCGCTAAACCAACTACCCCAGCCCCAATAACAACGCAGTCAACTTGCTCCATTTAATTCATTAATCCAATCTTTATAGAAATGCTAATTATTAGCCAAGGCAATGCCTCAAATCGTAACATCCCACCAAAATCAAGCATGTGTATGCCATCTTGATAAAATAAGGCATGTCCAGCCAATTGAAGCAAAATTCACCTAATAACGTGCCCCCAAATTCCCTGCCTAGCCCGTCTGAAGTGCCCTTTGGCGGCCTTACTGCGGCGGGCCTCATTCTCGATACCGCCTATCAAGGTATTCATTCCTCAGAATGGCAAGCTCTCTTTCATAAAGCCAGGGAGGCAGATGTCAGTGGTTTAGTTGCCAAGATGTTTGCTGGTAAAGCCATTAATGCTAGCGAAAATCGGGCGGTTCTACATACTGCCCTCCGTAACCTTACGAAAACTCCGGTACAGCTCAATGGCGCCGATGTCATGCCGGCCATTGCCGAGGTCTGGCAACGCATCGCTGCACTATGTAATAAATGGGTGGGCATAACCGATGTAATTCATATCGGTATTGGCGGCTCTGATTTTGGCCCCCGTTTAGTGGTGCAAGCTCTAGCGCATGCGGCACCTAGCCGGGGCATGCGCATGCATTTTGTGGCTAATGTCGACAGCGCTGAATTAGCGCAAATCCTGGAGAGTGCACAACCTCACAGTACCCGAATAATTATTGTTTCTAAATCGTTTACGACTTTAGAAACCATGATGAATGCTAAAACAGTCGTTAATTGGTTAAAGACAAATAACCTAACTAAGTCACAAATTGAAAATGCGCTCATTGGCGTTACTACCAATGTTCCGGCGGCTAAATCCTTTGGTCTTAAGCCTGATAATATTTACCCGTTTTGGGATTGGGTTGGTGGCCGCTTCTCAGTATGGTCAGCAGTTGGTTTGCCGATTGCCTTGCAATATGGCTTTGATACCTTTCAAAACTTCCTGGCTGGCGCTTCTGCGATGGATCAGCATTTTATTAACGCGCCTGCAGAGCAAAACTTACCCCTCATCATGGCGCTTGCTTTGTATTACCAACAAACAAAACATCAGGTTAAATCCATTGCGGTCATTCCTTATGCCCATGCTTTAGAGTTATTCCCGTTTTGGTTGCAGCAACTCGATATGGAAAGTAATGGCAAGAGCGTCGATCGCGATGGCAAGACCATCCCTATTTCCTCGCCAGTGGTGTTTGGTAGCGCGGGTAGTAACGCACAACACTCGTATTTTCAATTACTCCATCAAGGTACTGAAATTATTCCGGTTGATTTTATCGCGGTTGCTAAGCCCATGAGTAAGCTGCCTGAAGCACTTGAACACCATCAAGCCTTGCTTGCCAATTGTCTTGCGCAGGCCCAAGCATTGGCCAATGGCAAACAATCCAACAATGCAGCGCAGAGTTATCCTGGTAAGCGCCCCAGCAATTTAGTACTACTGCCAAAGCTCGATGCCTATCATCTAGGCGCACTACTGGCCTTATATGAAAATCGGGCAGTCTGTCTTGGTGCTCTATGGAATCTGAATAGCTTTGATCAGCCCGGTGTCGAGCTTGGTAAAGTTTTGGCCCG
>Ga0194041_10000650_pt1 | contig 14188 bp, 3 predicted proteins | sample JunL449m_MetaG_FD_160082 | JGI IMG/M metagenome (GOLD analysis project Ga0194041, IMG submission 160082) | Anoxic zone freshwater microbial communities from boreal shield lake in IISD Experimental Lakes Area, Ontario, Canada - Jun2016-L442-9m | ecosystem: Environmental > Aquatic > Freshwater >...
TATAAATAGAATTAATATTATATTTAGATGGTTTATTTTAGTTTATATATTGAGAGTTAATTATTTTTAGATTATATATGTCTTATTCAAAACCGCTATTTCAAAGACAACTTAAGGTTTTAACATTTACAGGCGCAACGGGTCCAACCGGAAAAATCGGACCAACTGGCGCAACGGGTCCAACCGGTTATACAGGACTTACAGGAGATACAGGACCAATTGGATATACAGGACCAATTGGATATACAGGACCAATTGGATATACAGGACCAACTGGAGATACAGGACCAATTGGATATACAGGAACAACTGGAAATACAGGACCTACTGGTAATACTGGAGAAACCGGACCTACTGGTAATACTGGAGAAACCGGACCTACTGGAAATACAGGACCAACAGGAAATACAGGACCAACTGGAGAAACCGGACCAACTGGAAATACAGGACCAACTGGTAATACTGGAGAAACCGGACCTACTGGTAATACTGGAGAAACCGGACCAACTGGAGAAACCGGACCTACTGGAAATACAGGACCAACTGGAAATACAGGACCAACTGGAAATACAGGACCAACTGGAGAAACCGGACCAACTGGAGAAACCGGACCAACTGGAGAAACCGGACCAACTGGAGAAACCGGACCAACAGGTAATACAGGAAATACAGGTAATACAGGAAATACAGGAAATACAGGAAATACTGGACCAACGGGCAATACAGGTCCAACCGGTGTAATAGGCGTTACTGGAATTAACTATGGTGATTATATATATTGGAATACTTCGGCGTGGACTGTAGGAGATACAAACATAAATATTGGTGGTCACGCAGGTGAATTTATTCAAGGTTTAAATGCGGTTGCTGTTGGATATTACGCAGGAAACAATACACAAGGAAACAGTTCTGTTGCGATTGGTAATGCAGCAGGACAATATACACAAGGAATACAAGCAGTTGCGATTGGATCCCTGGCAGGAAACACAACTCAAGGACAAAACTCAGTTGCTATTGGTTCTCAAGCAGGATACATAACACAAGGAGAATATTCAGTTGCCATTGGATATTACGCAGGACAAAGAACACAAGGACAATACGCACTTGCGATTGGACACCACGCAGGACAATATACACAAGGAAACAACGCTGTTGCGATTGGAAATTTTGCTGGATTTTTTTCACAACAAGCTCAAGCACTCGCAATTGGAGACTTTGCAGGAAACACATTCCAAGGAATACTCTCAGTTGCTATTGGTTCTCGAGCAGGAAGCGGGTCACAAGGACGAAATTCTATTGCGATTGGAACCTATGCCGGTTCAAATTCCCAAGGCGTAACAGCAATCGCGATTGGACAAAACGCCGGAGAAAATTCACAAGGACAATACGCAGTTGCGATTGGTTTCCAAGCAGGTTATACCGGACAAGGCGCAAACGCAATAGCGATTGGATACAATGCAGGAAAAACGAACCAACCCGCAAGCTCAATCGTTATAAACGCATCAACTGGCGATTTAAGCGGGACAGCCGAAGGGTTTTACGTTAAACCAATAAGGAATTTGGCATCCACCGGTGGTGCGTTATATTATAATACCGATTCTGAAATTGTAATGCCGACTTCATCCATAAAATATAAGGAAAATGTAGTTGATTTAAACAGGAGCACATCAAATATATATAATGTTCGGGCAAGGGAATATGATTGGAAAGAAACCAAACAACATTTGATTGGGTATATAGCCGAAGAAATAGATGAGGTAGATACCTTATTTACATTTAAAAAGGATGGAAAACCGGAAGGTATCGAATGGAATAATATTTTACTTTATGCTGTTGAAGAGATTAAAAACTTAAAAAAGGAAATATTAACATTAAGACAGATGATTGAAACACTCAGTTTATAAATATGTGGTTTTGTAAGTATCTAGTGTTATAATATCTATGCCAAACATGTATTTTGAAATAAACAAATAATAAAAATAAATAAATTCATTTAATTAAATAAATTTATTTTAAAGTTATATATGTCTTACGCAAAACCATTATATCAATGTAATTTGCTGAATACCACCAATAAAATTATTAATTATGTTGGTCCAACGGGACCTACAGGAAGTGTAGGACCAACGGGCAATACGGGGGCAACCGGTGTAACTGGTTATACCGGGTATACAGGTCCAATTGGAACCGGGCCAACGGGCAATACAGGTCCAACTGGTGCAACCGGTAATACTGGGCCAACGGGCAATACAGGTCCAACTGGAAATACAGGTCCAACTGGAAATACAGGACCAACGGGAGATACTGGTAATACTGGTCCAACTGGAAATACTGGTAATACTGGTGTAACCGGAAATACAGGTCCAACTGGTAATACAGGTCCAACTGGTAATACAGGACCAACCGGTAATACTGGAGATACTGGTAATACAGGACCAACCGGTAATACTGGAGATACAGGTAATACTGGTCCAACTGGAAATACTGGAGATACTGGTAATACTGGACCAACAGGAAATACTGGTAATACTGGAAATACTGGAGATACTGGTAATACAGGACCAACAGGCAATACAGGAAATACTGGAGATACAGGTAATACTGGTCCAACGGGTAATACAGGAAATACAGGACCAACCGGTAATACTGGAGATACTGGTAATACCGGTCCAACTGGAAATACAGGAGAAACCGGAAATACTGGTCCAACGGGTAATACTGGTAATACCGGTCCAACTGGAAATACAGGAGAAACCGGAAATACTGGTCCAACAGGCAATACTGGTAATACCGGTCCAACTGGAAATACAGGAGAAACCGGAAATACTGGTCCAACGGGTAATACTGGTAATACCGGTCCAACTGGAAATACAGGAGAAACCGGAAATACTGGACCAACAGGCAATACTGGTAATACCGGTCCAACTGGAAATACAGGAGAAACCGGAAATACTGGACCAACAGGCAATACTGGTAATACCGGTCCAACTGGTAATACAGGAAATACAGGTCCAACAGGAAATACAGGTCCAACTGGTAATACTGGTCCAACGGGAGATACTGGTAATACTGGTCCAACTGGTAATACTGGACCAACTGGTAATACAGGACCAACTGGTAATACAGGACCAACTGGAAATACTGGAGAAACAGGAAATACAGGTCCAACAGGAAATACAGGTCCAACGGGTAATACTGGTCCAACGGGAGATACTGGTAATACTGGTCCAACGGGAAATACAGGACCAACGGGAGATACTGGTAATACTGGTCCAACTGGAAATACAGGAAATACAGGACCAACTGGTCCAACGGGTAATACTGGAAATACCGGAAATACAGGACCAACTGGAGAAACTGGTAATACTGGTCCAACGGGTAATACTGGTCCAACGGGAGATACTGGAAATACAGGACCAACGGGTAATACTGGTCCAACGGGAAATACAGGTAATACAGGAAATACTGGTCCAACAGGTAATACCGGAAATACAGGTCCAACTGGTAATACAGGAAATACAGGACCAACAGGAAATACAGGACCAACTGGAGAAACTGGTAATACTGGTCCAACGGGTAATACAGGACCAACTGGAGAAACTGGTAATACAGGACCAACTGGAAATACTGGTAATACTGGTCCAACAGGTAATACAGGAAATACAGGTCCAACTGGTAATACAGGAAATACAGGTCCAACTGGTAATACAGGAAATACAGGTCCAACTGGTAATACAGGAAATACAGGTCCAACTGGTAATACAGGAAATACTGGACCAACAGGTAATACGGGAAATACAGGTCCAACTGGTAATACAGGAAATACAGGTCCAACTGGTAATACAGGAAATACAGGTCCAACTGGTAATACAGGTGCAAGCGGAGCAACAGGTCCAACTGGAAATGCAGGAAATACAGGACCAACAGGCAATACAGGTCCAACTGGTAATACAGGAAATACAGGACCAACAGGCAATACAGGACCAACTGGAAATACAGGTGCAAGCGGAGCAACAGGACCAACAGGCAATACAGGACCAACTGGAAATACAGGTGCAAGCGGAGCAACAGGTCCAACTGGAAATACAGGTGCAAGCGGAGCAACAGGTCCAACTGGTAATACAGGAAATACAGGACCAACTGGAAATGCAGGAAATACAGGACCATCTGGTGTAATAGGTGTTACTGGAATTAACTATGGTGATTATATATATTGGAATACAAATTCTAATCCAAGCGCATGGGCTGTAGGAGATACAAATATAAACATTGGTGGTTTTGCTGGTCAGTATACACAAGGAACCGGTGCGGTTGCTCTCGGATATTTAGCAGGTAATTATTCACAAGGAACCCAAGCAGTCGCGATTGGTTTTCAAGCAGGTCAACAAACACAAGGAACATATGCTGTTGCAATTGGATATCAAGCAGGACAAGTATCACAAGGAGCAAACGCAGTCGCAATTGGGTATCAAGCAGGACAGGGTTCACAAGGAACATATGCCGTTGCGATTGGGTATCAAGCGGGACAACAATCACAAGGATCAAACGCTGTCGCAATTGGGTATCAAGCGGGACAGGGTTCACAAGGAACAAACGCTGTTGCAATTGGATATCAAGCAGGATATTCACGACAGGCTTTAAATTCAGTCGCAATTGGATATCAAGCAGGTTACTCAAATCAACAAGATACTTCGGTTGCGATTGGATATCAAGCAGGACAGTTCACACAAGGCGGAAGTTCAATTGCGATTGGAAACCAAGCAGGAAATTCTGGACAATCATTTTTTTCCATTGCGGTTGGAAATCAAGCAGGACAAACTGCTCAATCAGCTTATTCACTTGCGATTGGATTACAAGCCGGACAAACTGCTCAAGGTCAGAGTTCAATTGCAATTGGTCAAAATGCAGGAGGAACCGGTCAAGGTAATTATTCAATTGCGACGGGATATTTAGCGGGTAATACTGGACAAGGTCAAAATGCAATTGCGATTGGACGAGAAACAGCTCAAACTAGACAAGGACAATATTGTGTTGCGATTGGATATTCAGCAGGAGCAACATCACAACAAACAGATGCGATTGCTATTGGTCGAGAGGCAGGAAGAAATAATCAAGGAGAACAATCGATTGCTATTGGTATTGGATCAGGACAGGGTAATCAGCCATATGCGGTTTCTATTGGACCTTATTCAGGAGGTGCTCAAGGTGCCCAAGCAGTTGCTGTTGGGTTTTACGCAGGACGGAATAACCAAGGAGGGAATACGGTTGCGGTTGGGGTAAGCGCAGGTGAAAATGCTCAAGCAGCAGGCGCAGTCGCGATTGGACAACAAGCAGGTCAAACTGGACAAGGAGGAAGCGCAGTCGCGATTGGACAACAAGCAGGTCAAACTGGACAAGGAGGAAGCGCAGTTGCTATTGGGTATCAAGCAGGTTACTCAATTCAAGGACAACAAGCAGTCGCAGTTGGAAATCAAGCAGGTCAAACAAATCAAGGACAATACGCTGTTGCGATGGGATACTTAGCAGGACAAACTGGACAACAAACCGGAGCTGTTTCAATTGGATGCGGAGCAGGACAATTTAAACAAGGAACACTTGCTACTGCGGTTGGACTTGATGCTGGTAGATATACACAAGGACAATACGCGGTTGCTGTTGGTTATCAATCAGGGTTTTATTCCCAAGGACAATTCGCTGTTGCGATGGGATATCAAGCCGGACATATTTCACAAGGATCATACGCGGTTGCGATTGGATTTCAAGCAGGATTTTCACGACAAGGAACAAACGCAGTTGCGATTGGATATCAAGCAGGTAACTCAAATCAAGGAACCCAATCAGTCGCAATTGGATATCAAGCAGGTTACTCAAATCAACAGGATAATGCGGTTGCGATTGGGACTCAAGCAGGTTACTCAAATCAAGGAGGAAATTCAGTTGCGATTGGAACTCAAGCAGGTCAAACTGGACAATCAAATCTGTCAATTGCGATTGGACTACAAGCAGGTCAAACGAACCAATCACCACAAGCAATTGCTATTGGTCAAAATGCGGGAGGAACCGGTCAGGGTCAATTTTCAATTGCGATGGGATATTTAGCAGGTAATACTGGACAAAGTCAAAATTCAATTGCGATTGGACGAGAAACAGCTCAAACTAGACAAGCACAATATTGTGTTGCGATTGGATATTTAGCAGGAGCAACATCACAACAAACAGATGCGGTTGCTATTGGTCGAGAGGCGGGAAAAAATAATCAAGGTCAAGAAGCGATTGCTATTGGTCTTGCTGCAGGAGGTGGTTCTTCGGCATATACGGTTTCTATTGGAAGTAATTCAGGAGGTGGTCAAGGATATGGAGCGGTTGCTGTTGGGTTTTACGCAGGACGGAATAACCAAGGAGGGTTTACGGTTGCGGCTGGTTCTGGAGCAGGACAAGAGGGTCAAGGATACAATTGTGTTGCGATTGGATATGAGGCAGGAAAATATGCCCAAGGAGGGAATGCAATTGCGATTGGGTATTACGCAGGTCAGAATACCCAAGCAGGAGGCGCAATTGCGATTGGGTATTACGCAGGTCAAACAAATCAAGGACAATACTCTGTTGCGATTGGATTGATAGCAGGAAGCTCTGGACAACAACAAAATGCAGTTTCAGTTGGATGTGGAGCAGGACAACTTAAACAAGGAACACAAACAGTTGCGGTTGGATTTGATGCCGGACGATATACACAAGGACAATTTTCAGTCGCGGTTGGAAATAGCGCAGGTTTTTATTCCCAAGGCGCACAAGCAGTTGCTGTTGGATTTCAAGCAGGACAATATTCGCAGGGGTTTAATACAGTTTCAGTTGGCTATCAAGCAGGTCAATGGTTTCAAGGGTCTGGCGCAGTAGCAATTGGCTATCAAGCAGGACAGATATCACAAGGAACCCAAGCAGTCGCGATTGGATTTCAAGCAGGATATTCACAACAGGGTTCATATTCAATTGCGATTGGGTATCAAGCAGGATATCTTAGTCAAGGAACTACCGCAGTAGCAATTGGGTATCAAGCAGGTAATTACTCACAGGGTTCATATTCAATTGCGATTGGGTATCAAGCAGGATATCTTACTCAAGGAAATAATTCTATAATTTTAAATGCGTCAACTAGTGCTTTAAATAGTGGAAATACAGGGTTTTATGTAGCACCAATTAGAAATATAACTTATTCAAATACATTATGTTATGATACAGTTACAAAAGAAATTAGTTATATATCTGGAAGCGGTGGTTCAACAGGAGCAACAGGCAATACGGGAGCCACTGGTGTAACTGGAAATACAGGTGCAAGCGGAGCAACAGGAAATACAGGTCCAACAGGAAATACAGGACCAACTGGAGCCACTGGTGTAACTGGAAATACAGGACCAACAGGAGCAACTGGAAATACAGGACCAACAGGCAATACAGGAAATACAGGCAATACAGGACCAACAGGAAATACAGGACCAACTGGTAATACAGGACCAACTGGTAATACAGGAAATACAGGTCCAACAGGTAATACAGGACCAACAGGCAACACAGGACCAACTGGTAATACAGGTAATACAGGACCAACTGGCAATACAGGACCAACAGGTAATACAGGAAATACCGGACCAACAGGAAATACAGGACCAACAGGCAATACAGGTCCAACAGGAAATACTGGAAATACAGGACCAACAGGAAATACAGGAAATACAGGTCCAACAGGTAATACAGGACCAACAGGCAACACAGGACCAACTGGCAATACAGGAAATACAGGACCAACAGGCAATACAGGAAATACAGGAAATACAGGAAATACAGGTCCAACAGGAAATACTGGAAATACAGGTCCAACAGGTAATACAGGACCAACAGGCAATACAGGAAATACAGGAGCAACAGGTGTAACAGGAAATACTGGAAATACAGGTCCAACAGGTAATACAGGACCAACAGGTAATACAGGACCAACAGGCAACACAGGACCAACTGGAAATACAGGTCCAACAGGTGTAACAGGAAATACAGGAGAAACAGGACCAACAGGCAACACAGGACCAACTGGAAATACAGGTCCAACAGGTGTAACAGGAAATACTGGTCCAACAGGACCAACAGGAAATACAGGACCAACAGGAAATACAGGAAATACAGGACCAACAGGCAATACAGGCAATACAGGCAATACAGGCAATACAGGCAATACAGGCAATACAGGACCAACAGGCAATACAGGCAATACAGGCAATACAGGCAATACAGGACCAACAGGACCAACTGGTAATACAGGCAATACAGGACCAACGGGTGTAATAGGCGTTACTGGAATTAACTATGGTGATTATATATATTGGAATTCGAACACTTCGGTGTGGGCTGTTGGAGATACAAATATAAATATTGGTGGTCATGCGGGTGAAATTAGTCAAGGTTTAAACGCGGTTGCTGTTGGATATTACGCAGGAAATTATTCACAAGGAACTTATGCGGTTTCGGTTGGATACAACGCAGGAGTAAGTTCACAAGGGTCTCAAGCAGTTGCGGTTGGATTCGAGGCAGGTCAAACAAATCAAGGAACTTATGCTGTTGCGATTGGAAGTAGCGCAGGACAATATTCTCAAGCACAAAACACTGTTTCTATTGGAAACAACGCGGGACAATATTATCAAGGAACCAGCGCAGTTGCTATTGGATTATCCTCAGGTAGAACATACCAAGGTACTGGAGCACTAGCAGTTGGAAACTCATCCGGACAATATTCTCAAGGACAAAACGCAGTCGCGCTTGGTACTAATTGTGGAGCATTTTCTCAAGGAACCAGCGCACTTGCGATTGGAAACCAATCAGGACAATATTCTCAAGGACAATTCGCAGTTTCTGTTGGGAGACTATCCGGACAACAATCCCAAGGACAATACGCAGTCGCGATTGGGTTTCAAGCAGGACAGAGTAATCAAGGACAATACGCAGTCGCAATTGGGTCTCAAGCAGGACTAAGTTTACAGGGACAATACGCAGTCGCGATTGGGTATCAAGCAGGACAAAGTTTACAGGGAGCATATTCAGTTGCTATTGGATACCAAGCAACGGCAACATACGCGAATTCAATTGTCTTAAACGCAACAGGTGGTTTCATAACTAGTGGGAATAGCGGGTTTTTTGTTGCCCCAATAACAAACAAAACATATCTCAATGTGTTATGTTATGATACAACAACAAGTGAAATTAGTTATTATGCGTCAGCAGGAGTAACAGGTGCAACTGGAGCAACAGGAGCAACTGGAGTAACAGGACCAACAGGTAATACAGGAAATACAGGACCAACAGGTAATACAGGACCGACGGGAGCAACTGGAGTAACAGGACCAACTGGTAATACAGGTAATACAGGAAATACTGGTAATACAGGTAATACAGGTAATACTGGACCAACTGGTAATACAGGACCTACGGGAAATACAGGTCCAACTGGTAATACAGGAAATACAGGACCAACAGGTAATACAGGACCGACGGGAGCAACTGGAGTAACAGGACCAACAGGAAATACAGGACCAACAGGAAATACAGGAAATACAGGAAATACAGGAAATACAGGCAATACAGGTAATACAGGAAATACAGGCAATACAGGACCGACGGGAGCAACAGGCAATACAGGTCCAACTGGAAATACAGGACCGACGGGAGCAACAGGAAATACAGGACCAACAGGCAATACAGGACCAACAGGTAATACAGGAAATACAGGAAATACAGGAAATACAGGACCAACAGGAAATACAGGAAATACAGGACCTACGGGAAATACAGGCAATACAGGTAATACAGGAAATACAGGAGCAACAGGAAATACAGGAAATACTGGACCAACGGGCAATACTGGAAATACAGGACCAACAGGTTTAATTGGTGTTACTGGGACAACGTATGGTGATTATATATATTGGAATTCAAACACTCAGGCATGGGCTGTAGGAAGTAAAAATATAAGTATTGGCGGGGGTGCAGGTCAATATAATCAAGGAACAAATGCGGTTGCTCTAGGGTATCAAGCCGGACAGGGAACACAAGGAACAAATGCAGTTGCAATTGGAGCAAACGCAGGTCAAAACTCACAAGGAACCGGGTCAATTGCGATTGGGTATCAATCGGGACAATATTCCCAACAACAGAGTGCGGTTGCTATAGGACAACAATCCGGAAACCTATCTCAAGGAACGGGTTCAATCGCGATTGGGTATCAAACCGGATATTCACTACAAGGATATTATGCTCTTGCGGTTGGGTATCAATCCGGATATTCACAACAAGGAACAGGAACAATCGCGATTGGATACCAAGCAGGGTATTCGCTACAAGGTTCAAACTCAATTGCGATTGGGTATCAAGCCGGGTATTCACAACAAGGTTCCGGATCTATTGCTATTGGATACCAAGCAGTCGCCTCATTCGCAAACTCAATCGCTATTGGAAATAATGTGTTTGCTTCACAAGCAAATTCAATTGTAATTGGAAACTCCAGTAATCAAAACGTATATATTTCCGGAAACTGTTATGCGAGTGCGTTTTACGCAACATCCGATTATCGTATAAAAGAAAACGTTACAAGTATTCCAATGGATGTCAACATAAATAATTTAAAACCTATTTTGTTTAAAAATAAAGTTACACATAAAAATGACATAGGGTTTTTAGCACACGAAGTTAAACAATATTTTCCATATTTGGTTGATGGTGAAAAGGACGGTGAATCGTTCCAGTCTGTAAATTACACTGGATTAATTGGACTTATTGTAAAAGAAATACAGGATTTAAAACAAGAAAATAGGTTATTAAAAACCAGAATCGAATTACTCGAAAATAGTTAAAATAAGTAAAATAATTTTAAAAACTATATATATAAATGTCGTTTAAAAAATACGGAGGTATGAATTTTTCAACAAATAGTAATATAGTTCGCAGTAATTATTGTAATGCAAAACATTTGACTGTTTCTCAAGATGTAGGGCTGACGGGTTCATCCATTTTATTTTTAAGTGGTATAACAGGGACGAGACTAACAGGTACATCATGCGTGGACGGTTCCGCAGGCACAAACGGAATAGCAGGCATAAACGGACTAAACGGACTAAACGGACAAAATGGACAAGACGGAATAGCAGGCATAAACGGACTAAACGGACAAAATGGACAAGACGGACAAGACGGACAAGACGGAAAAGACGGACAAGACGGACAAGACGGACAAGACGGAAAAGACGGAAAAGACGGACAAGACGGACAAGACGGAAAAGACGGACAAGACGGACAAGACGGACAAGACGGACAAGACGGAGTCTCCGGTGCAACAGGACCAACAGGTGATAAAGGCGATAAAGGAGTAGCCGGCACAAACGGACTAGCTGGGGAAACAGGACCAACGGGAAATACAGGACCGACAGGAAATACAGGACCGACAGGAAATACAGGACCAACAGGCAATACAGGAAATACAGGAAATACAGGACCGACAGGCAATACAGGAAATACAGGACCGACAGGAAATACAGGACCGACAGGAAATACAGGACCGACAGGAAATACAGGACCAACGGGTCTAATAGGCGTTACTGGGACAAACTATGGTGATTATATATATTGGAATTCGACTACTTCGGCATGGGTTGTAGGAAATAACAATATAAGTATTGGTATGTATGCGGGTCAATATACACAAGGACAATACGCGGTTGCTGTTGGGTATAACGCGGGTAATTATTCACAAGGAACATATGCCGTTTCAATCGGAGCAAACGCCGGACAAAACTCGCAAGGAACTGGGTCAATAGCGATTGGATATAAATCGGGGCAAAACTCGCAAGGATCAGGGTCAATTGCGATTGGGTATCAATCGGGGCAAAACTCGCAAGGATCAGGGTCAATTGCGATTGGATATCAAGCAGGACAATATTCACAAGGCAAGAACTCAATTTGTATCGGAAACAATACAATCGCATCGGGAAGTTCAAGTGTCGCGATCGGTTGTAATTCAATCGCAACTGGAAATAATAATATTAGTATCGGAACTATAAATGAAACTATTAATTTAAACGGAAGTAGTAATATTTTTCTTTCAACCCAAGATTGTGATTATAATAATTCAACCACCGGATCAATTATTACAAAAGGAGGAATAAACGTAGGGACAAATATATATTCAAGCAACAATTTCCAAACCGCACTTGGATATAACACCAATGGGTATTCTTCTATTTTTGATGAGAATCCAATAATAACATCAGATGCTAGTTCAAACAGTATTAATTCTACATCAAAACGGTTTACATACACTTCTGAAAATTTGGGTACGATAAATATTTCAAAATCATTTGAAGGTATGGTGAACTTCGCTATTCCAATTGGATTAACAACATACGTTGTAGTAAGTCAATATTCACCTACTGCTAGTACTAGTCAAAATTTCACATTTTATGTAAAATTTGATTCTTCAACGTTCACAATTAAAAAAAAGACTGAATCGTTTCTGACCGATGTTAAGACTAATATTAATTTAGACGCATCATATAATTATACATTCACTTTAAATGCTTCGGCTACATATGGTTCAGGTACAGCAACAGTTTTTATATCCCCATTTTATTGTTCTTTTAAACCTGACTCAAATGATACAGAAATTGATGACCAATATTCGATTTATTTAAATAGTGTATTTACTTATAATTTTATAAGTAAATCAACCTCTTTTCCCAATAATTCAACTAATATCAAATTAGAATTATCTATGGTTGACCCATCATTATGTCCGATAAAAAGTTATAATAATTGTAGTATGACGATTCCATCTAAAGGGAGCTATATTAATGGCAATGTCTCTAACTCTATGTTATGGATAACAACACCTCCATTACAAAATATAGGAACGTGTTATATAAATAATTTAAATTGTAATAATATTAATATTCCATCCAACGGAACTATAACAAGAGAATATGCTACGCCAGTAACCGATGTGTCATACGCCTTCGCAAATACAATTTATAGACAACATTTAACGGTTCCAGATTGTGGCGTTTATGCATATTCCGCTTTTAGTAATAGTACTAAAAATGCCTTTTGTTTTTATCCTTTACATACTTCAGGAAGTTTTTCAAATTTGTATAATTATAGGAATATCACTATGGAGGTTGGTTTTGCAGCTGGTATTAATGGTATTAATGGTACTGGTGGAGTAGGAAATATTGGGTACATAGATATCCATGATAAGGATGTTGGTTATTTAATATATCCTAATTATGGACTTATAGTATATGATGGTGTGTCGTTGTATATAAGATTAAATTATTATAATAGAACATTAACACCAAAATTTGTTACACCAACCAACGATTATCAAGGAAATTCTTGTAAAGTATATTATAACGGAGTAGAACAACTTTATTCTGATGATTTGGAATATAATTATTATTAAATTAATAATATAGTTTGGTATTAAATTCATAAAACAAAATATCATCACAAAATATAATTTTATTGGTGGTAGTATTGAAGTAACTGAACTATCGCGGGGTTATAGATAAATCCTTTTGAAAAAACTGAAAATTCGATACAACATCTAATTCTGTATGTTGGAACTTCTGGTGAATTCGGGTCCAATAATTTAAAAATATGAATAATAAAATTGATTTAAAACAATAATTGTATGAATGCTAGCAACAAATAAAATGACAACAATTCCAGGTTCAAACTCGACGCTATATCCTATTTTGGAAACAAAGAACAAGCATGAGCGAGACGTGAATATAGAATTTTACGAAGAAGGTCATATATATAAGATTTTAACAGACCCGGATAGTAAATATACGTCGGTAACAACATATAACCATTACCATTTTCCGGAGTTTGATACGGATAAAGTGATAAAAAATATGATGAACGGAAAAAATTGGAAGGAAGGACATAAAAATTGGGGAATGACTGCCGACGAAATAAAACAATCGTGGAATAAAAACGGAGCAGAAGCTTCGGGTGCTGGAACAATTATGCATTTTGATATCGAGTGTTTTATGAATCAAGAGTTGGTGGATGAAAACAACAACGATTTAAAGTATACCCATGCCGATTTGCTTGAAATGTATGAAGAGGATTTAAGAGATGGAAAACCGGCGCT
>Ga0194041_10000652_pt1 | contig 14133 bp, 10 predicted proteins | sample JunL449m_MetaG_FD_160082 | JGI IMG/M metagenome (GOLD analysis project Ga0194041, IMG submission 160082) | Anoxic zone freshwater microbial communities from boreal shield lake in IISD Experimental Lakes Area, Ontario, Canada - Jun2016-L442-9m | ecosystem: Environmental > Aquatic > Freshwater >...
GTCAATCGGATTGATGGTCACGGTAATGGTCACGGTACCGCCGGGCGGGACAATGATGCCCGCGGTCGGATCTCCCGTACCCGTGTAGTACGCCACCATGTCACCCGTACTCGTCGTGACGTTGGCATCGAAGTCCTGCGTGGTGATAGAGGTACGCGAGGTGACGGTTGCTGTCGCACTACTCGTTGACGAAGTGAACGGACCCAACGGTGCGGGAGTAACGCCCCACATTCCGCTAGCCACTCCCCCCACGGGGCGATAGCTAAGTGACGACGCCTGCGGCGTGAATCTTGCCGTCACGCCTGCCATCGCTACCCGCGGACTGAGATCCGGGTCTCCCATATAACTCGACATGTCAAAGGAGGCCGGCGCCGTCGAGGTCTGCGAGGTGGTGATGGCACTGGTACCTGGTGGAACGTAGTAGCTCCATGAGTTATTGAACGTTTGCGTGGCCGGACTACCAAAGAGATCGGAGATCTGATAGGTAACGCTCGCCACCGTCCGTGGGTCGGCGGTGATGTTCAAGGGCGTCATTCCGCGATTCGTTACGTTGATGTTGTACGTCCCACCCGCACTCGCGCTCACCACCGTGCTCGCACTGTTGGGGAGCGATCCACTCACCGAAACGCCGTTCAGCAGAACTTGGCCATGAAAGGCGGAGTCGATCGCGCTCGCCACCACGGGATTAGCAAACTCCACGACGTAGGTATAGGTACCTCCCACGGGGGTGGCAGCGTAGAGGCTCACGTAGGGGGTCAGCGTATACGCATTGAGATAGTTGTCAAAAGTTACGTTGGTGTCGTAGGACAACTCTTGACCTGTGGGTGACAGCAGCATCGCCACGATTTGGGTTCCGGGAAGTCCGTTGCTCGCCACCGCCTCGAAATTACTTAGTTCGAGGTCGACTTCAAGATTGTTCGCACCGGCGGGAATAGTGAATTTATACGTATTCATTTGCGCAGGGGATCCCGCTCGCCCATTACCACCGGTCAAAACACCGTAGAAGTTGCCGGATCCAGCCACCACGGGAACCGCCGTGCGCTCGGTCACGGGAATGACGACTGTGCGGCTCGCGGAGATGACCTCAAGGGCCAAGGACGTATCGCCCGGTTCCATGGGCATAGTCAGCGATGCCGAGATCTTGGTCGTGGCTCCGGCCTTTATGACCACTACCTTCCCCAGGGCGGTAGGCACGTTGTTGTACGCCGTCACCTGCCACTGCACGAGACCCGAGGTGCCTACATCCGTGGGGCCGTCACCGTTGTACACCGTGAAAAAGACTGCTTTCCAGATACCCGTCGTCGGATTACTGAGATCCATGGTTACGTAGTCCGCGAGACCTTGGCTGATGGAATAACTCGCCAGATTCCCCGCGGGATCAAAGATGGCCACGTGCAAAAGGGACGATTGCCCGCTGTAGGCAAAGTCTGCTTGAAACTGCTCGCGCGTCGTTCCCGGGCTCACCGTAAAGTCCTTCGTTTGGTATATCTCCTGGTATCCACTCCAGATAGGAAATTGGGGTTGCGTGGAGCCCACCGCGGGGTTCAAAGTGACGGTTCCACTTTGCACAGTGCCACGCACTTCTCGCACGCTGGCGAGATGCAGGCTGGTGCTCACGTTGGAGGTATTGGTCACGCTGACACTGCTCGAGATGGTGGATCCGGGAGTCCCACTCAGGTTCAGAGCGTTAGTGCTCACTACGATGCCACCCGTAGTCTTGGGCTTCTTCACCGTGTAGGTTTTCGCCAGGGCCACCGCCGCCCCTACATTCAAGAGACCCGCCCCTTGCAGCGTGACGGGAGCATTGAAGTTGGTCGCGGTGCTCATCAGAATGGACTTCACCTGGGCCGGCGTGGGATAAAACCCATGGGCCGCCAGGAAGGCTTGAATCACGTCAGCGGCGGCACCGGCAACCAAAGGGGCGGACTCCGACGTTCCACCCGAGAGGCCGAGGGGCTCACCACCACAGTCGGCGTAGAGGGCGCTGGTCGAACACAGGTCCCAGTTCATGTCCCCCGGAGCTACGAGATTTACCGTGTCGCCCGACTGCGCAATTCCGCCCGACGACAGAGGCGAAATGTTGTTCTTTACGTAGCCACCACTGGCGAGCGGATGAGTCATGCCCCCATACCCCGTTTGCGCGTAGGAGCGATAGGTGGTGTTGGCACCCACCGCGATCACCTTGGGATCGCTCGCGGGTGAACCCATGGTGTTACTTGAACCCGCATCACCCGATGAGACCACCACGGTGACACCCGCAGCGACGGCGGCATCGTTGGCTGCCTTCACCAAGTTCGCGGTGAGATCGGGCAGAGGCATGGAGCCAAAGGATTCGTTGAGAACCTTCACCCCGTGCGAGACGGCGTATTGAATGGCCTCAAGGAAGCCCGTGTTGGTGGACCAATTATTCGCGCCGAACACTTTCAGTCCCATCAGGTTTGCCCCCGGTGCGGAGCCGACGACTTTGATGTAGCAGCCCGAAGGAACAAAACTGGAATATTGGGAGAGGTCGTAGGCGGTATTACCCTGAGCACCAATGGAGGATGCGTCGAGGAATGCCTCACCGCCACTCGTCGGTGACAAAATTCCGTCACCCGTGAAGTCTTGGTAGTCGGTAAATACTGGCGAGTGGGCTCCTGAATTTTTGGACGCGTAGGCAGGATTGCGCTGAAAGTCGGCAATGCTCGTGTCGATCCCCTCCGCCATGTAGGCCACCGTCACGCCAGCGCCGGTAGCCCCCGCCGCCCAGGCCGCGGGAGCGTTGATGTTGGTCACGGCCTCGGGATCTAATTCCGGCGATGCCTGCGTACCGCACAGTGACGAGGCCAAGGCGTCGTGTCGCACCGCCGCATGACTGCGCTGGGACAAACTAGGCAGGACGTTGCGCACACTCGGTCCGGGAATTTTCCCGTTCGGAACGGCCAGGCTCACGAATGGATTTGCCCTGATGGTGGAGAGGGTGGCGGCAGAAGCTTTCACCACGACAAAGTTGGCGGGTGTGGGTGTGGACGATACCCAGCCACCCAGCTGGGTAATTTCGTTTATCACTGCTGTTCGCTGCTCGCTCGTGAGGCCGGAACGTAAAATGAAGATGGTCGTACCATTCGGGCCCTTGGGCACCGCATTCGCGGTGCCGACCGAGCTGAGTCCGACAATGAGTGTGCTCATGGCGAGGCTGGTGGACACGAAGCGGAGGTATTTCTTCATCGCTCTCCTTGAAGATATCGGTGGTGCTCTTCATCACTCTTAGCACAGTGGCCTCCTGATTTTCAGAGAGCTCCTGCCTTTGGCGGCGCGTGCAGTGAAACCGGCGGTGGCGGGACTATGGGTCTACACTCGGTCACAGTTGGGGGAAATATGGCCAAAATCTCGAAAGAATTACGTTCTCTACGCCAGCACCGAGTTCCTGCGTGGTGGCAGGACGCCAAATTGGGGATTTTCATTCACTGGACCATGGCCGCCGTGCCGGCATATGCGCCCATTGGCATTGATTTCGCCTCGCATTTAAAAGGTGACATTGCTGATTCGTATTCCCTCTCACCCTACGTCGAGTGGTATCAAAATTCTCTGCGTTTCCTCAACAGCCCCGTTGCGAAATTCCACCAGGAGAACTTTGGCGATCAGCCCTATGAGGAGTTTCGGGAACCATTCGAAGCGGGCTTCGAGCACTGGGACGCCGACGAGTGGGCGGCCACTTTCAAAGCCACCGGGGCGAGTTACGTCGTCATGGTGGCAAAACACTCCGACGGCTACTGCCTGTGGCCCACCGCGGTGGAGAATCCACATAGACCCGGCTGGCACTCGTCGCGGGACATCGTCGGTGAGATGGCGACCGCGGTTCGCAAAGCCGGAATGAAATTTGGTCTGTATTACTGCGCTGGTATGGACTGGACTTTCAACCAATGGCCCATCGGTTCGATGGCTGACGTGATTGCCGCAATCCCGCGCGGTGACTTCCCCGCCTACGCCAATGCCCAAGTTCGAGAACTGATCGATCGCTACCAACCCAGCGTCTTGTGGAACGACATCGCCTGGCCCGACAGCGCCAAAACTCTCTGGCCGCTCTTCGCCTATTACTACGAGCAAGTCCCCGACGGGGTAGTTAACGATCGTTGGTTGCCCTGGAGCCCCCTCATGAAGATTGCCACGACGCGTGTCGGGAAAAAGCTCATTAATTCCTACACCTTGAAAGAAATGCGCAAAAATGGTGGCCTCATCCCGCCTCCCCCACCGCACTTCGACGCGCGGACTCCGGAGTATGTCAGTTTCCCCGACGTACAGCGCACCCCGTGGGAATGTTGTCGCGGAATGGACGAGAGTTTTGGCTATAACGCCTACTCGCGTGAGGAAGATTTCCTCACCCACGAAGAATTACTCTGGCTGATTACCGACATTACGGCCAAGGGCGGAAACCTTTTGCTCAATGTTGGCCCTACGGGTCGTGACGCCGCCATCCCTGAACCGCAACGACGACGTTTAACCTGGCTCGGCGAGTGGCTCGCGGTCAACGCCGAGGCGATAGTGGGTACCCGCCCCTGGGTCCGTTGTGGCACCACGGTCAATGGTGACCTACAAGTGCGCTACACCGCTAAGGGTCCCACGGTTTTCGCGATCGTAAACGGGCACCCCACCACCGTGCGCTTCACCGACATTCTCGACACCCCCACCACCCGAGTCACCGATATTTCGGGGAATCCCCTCGTCACGCGTGTGGCCGCGGATGCCGTGGAAGTCGACCTTCCTGAGAACATCGCGCCGGGCCCCGTGGTAGTGGTTTTGCACGAGGTCTCTGCCCGACCCGTGTAGTAACAACTACTAAGGGACAATCAGGGTGTCGGGACTTTTTAGATTGTCGGCGTACACCGCATGTTCCTCGGGTCCGGTGCACCACCACTCGGGCTCGTCATCGCCGATCAGGCAACCCCCAAGGACCACCTCACCCCTTTCGGCCCTTTTAAATGTTTCCGGTGTGGGAAAGCCAAACACGACTTCACGACACGGAGCACCACAGAAGGGACACGAAGGATTTCTTTTTGACACGGTATATGTTTACTTGCTGGGTGTCACACGACAAATATTCGCTGTAAATTCGACGGAGAAGGGCTCACGGGTGAAATGAAGATAGTCGCCCACTACCTCGTGGTGCCCCCGGCAGGATTCGAACCTGCGCTCACGGTTTAGGAAACCGATGCTCTATCCCCTGAGCTACGGGAGCGGAGATGTCGCGAAATTTGCCGCCGTACTATGCATCACCGTCAGTAAGGCTAGTAGGGCGCACGCCACTGATATTTCACACCACGCGGTAATCTCGTGACGTGGTCACTTGAATGTCACCGGCTGCTGAAAGACGAGATCTAATGTCAGAAGTCAAATTAGAAGCGTGGCTCGAAGAAACTCGTCAGTTCCCGCCCAGCCCCGCATTCGCCGCTGGTGCCAACGCCCAGCCGGGCATCTACGAAGCCGCCTTCTCGAACCCCGCAGCCTGGTGGCGTGCGCAGGCGAATCGTTTGGTGTGGGACCAACCGCCCACCCAGACTGTGGAATGGGACTCACCCAACGCACGTTGGTTTAGTGATGGGACTTTGAACGCTTCGGTAAATTGCGTTGACCGGCACGTGGCTGCCGGACGTGGCGACAAGGTGGCATTTCACTGGGTAGCTGATGCCGAGGGCGACGAGCGAACCATTACCTATCGCGATCTGCTCTCCATGGTGTCGCAAACCGCCCATGCGCTCACCGAACTCGGCGTGCAAAAGGGTGACCGCGTCGCGGTCTACATGCCCATGATCCCCGAGGCCGTCGTCGCCATGCTGGCCATTGTTCGTGTAGGAGCCGCCCACTCGGTGGTCTTTGGCGGCTTCTCCGCCGAAGCCCTCGCCAGCCGTATCAATGACTCGGATTGTCGTTTTGTTGTAACGGCCGACGGAGCATTTCGTCGCGGATCCATCAGCCCGCTCAAGCCGGCCGTTGATGAGGCTCTCGCGAGCTGCCCCGGTGTGAAGTCAGTTCTCGTGGTGCGACGCACCGGCGCCGAAGTGGGCTGGGTCGAGGGCCGTGATCACTGGTGGCACGACGTGGTAGAGCGCCAGAGCACCACGCACCTTCCCGAGTTTTTTGAGGCCGAACATCTCCTCTTCCTTATGTATACCTCCGGAACCACCGGCACGCCCAAGGGGATTTATCACACCACTGCTGGCTACCTCGTCGGGGCGGCCACGACCTACTTCAACGTCCTCGACGCCAAGCCAGAGAGCGACGTGAGCTGGACCGCCGCCGACATTGGCTGGATCACCGGACACAGTTACATCGTCTACGGTCCGCTGATCAACGGCATGACTCAGGTGTTGTACGAAGGACTCCCCGACTCGGGTGGTCAAGACCGTTGGTGGCGAATCATTGAGAAGTACGGCGTCACGGTTCTCTACACCGCCCCCACCACCATTCGCATGCTCATGAAGTGGGGCGAGCAAATTCCTCGCGCGCACGACCTCGGTTCATTGCGACTTCTCGGTACGGTAGGTGAGCCCATCAACCCCGAAGCCTGGATGTGGTATCGCGAACACGTTGGTGGCAATCGTTGTCCGATCGTCGATACCTGGTGGCAAACCGAAACGGGCGCCATGATGATTGCTCCCCTCCCCGGTATCACCGCCACCAAGCCCGGTGCCGCCATGCGCGCCCTACCCGGTATCGGTGTGGACATTGTGGATAATGACGGAAATTCCGTGGGTAACGGCGAAGCGGGATATTTAGTCTTGACCGCTCCCTGGCCCTCGATGGCCCGTGGAATCTACGGCGACCCCGAACGTTTCCGGTCGACCTACTGGTCGCGATTCCCTGGCCGCTATTTCGCGGGTGACGGCGCCAAGCGTGATGAAAATGGGGACATTTGGCTCTTAGGTCGAATCGATGACGTGATGAACATCTCCGGCCACCGCCTCTCGACCACCGAAGTCGAACACTCTCTCGTCGGTCATCCCGCGGTGGCCGAGGCCGCCGTCGTGGGCGCGTCGGACGAGCTCACCGGACAAGCCATTGTCGCCTTCGTCACCCTGAAGCAGTCGGCCCTCGTCGACGGCGACGATCAGACGGAGTTGATTGAATCGCTCCGGCGGCATGTCGCCACCACCATTAGTCCTATCGCCAAGCCCCGGCAAATTATTCTCACCCCCGAGTTGCCAAAAACCCGATCGGGGAAAATCATGCGACGCCTTTTGCTGGACGTGGCGGAACATCGTTCGCTCGGTGACGTGACCACGTTGACCGACCCCACCGTGGTGAACATGATCGCCACCTTGATGACGAGTCACTCAGCGAACGACGATTAAATCGTTAAGGGCGTCAGCGTCCAGACCATCGGCCAGACGAAGCAGTTATTCGCCTGCATCTGCAGACCCCACTCCTGCCAATGATTCCCGACGAGCCCGCCATAGGTGCGGTTGAGAGCCGGAACGTAGGACGGTAGTGCCGAACTAGCGGCGTAGGGGTCCCACACGCCCAATTCGTAGCCCACGTACCAAACGCGTAAATACCTGGGGTGCAGCGTCGCCAGCGCGGCGTCGGCGTATTTGTAACCCTCGGGCAGCATCACTCGTGTATCCGTCGACTCCAGACGGAAGCCCTGCGGCCATCCCGGTGGATGGAGGACTACCTGCGACGAGGTGATGCCGGCGTAGGCCCAACTAAAAGAGAGATAGGTGGGAACGACGACGATGTCCGTCGGTTGGATCTGGTTCCGCAACTGACTCCAGAGACCTCGCAGATCCAATGTCGGATAGAGAGCGGGCGTGCTGTAGAGCGTCGCGCCGATACCGGCACTACCGACGACGGCGAATACGCCCGCCGCGAGGTAGCGACTCAGTGGTCCTCTCGAGCGCAGGGTGGGCAGGGCGCTATCAATTGCCACTCCGAGTAGCAACAGCATGCTCGGATAGAACACCACGTCCGTTCGGCCATCTCCGAAGGGGAAGAGGTCGCACTGGGATGCCAGTAATACGGCCGCCAGACTGAACAGCACCGCGCGCAGCGAGCGCCGGAATTCGGTTTCCAGCCGACGCCACCTCCAGGCAACGGCGAGCACCATGAGAAGAATCAAAGCAGCAAAAACATTTTCGGGCCGCGTCGTGAGTGAATTCACGAAGTGCTGGATGACGCCAAAACTAAAGAGGGAGCGAAAAATTCCCCGTGCCATCAACACCGAGTTGTGCAGCCACGCGTGCACGCTCGACCAATCCGCGAGGTATCCGCGGCGTTTCCAATTATCACCGAGGCTTGGCGACTGGCCCTTGAGCGTCGACCACGCCACCAGCCCGGTAGTCAAGGTCGCTACCACCCCGCCCACTATCCAGCTCCGTCGAGCCTCGCGTTGACGAATGGACCACAGTCCCGTGCTCAGCCACGCCCCCGCCACCACGAAGACCATCGCGAACGACATGACGGCGGCAAAGGTACTGACGAGCGTGAACGCGAGCCACCGTCGGTGGCTGGGCGCACGTCGCAATGCTTCAGCGAGGACGAGTACGGCAATCCCCCACACTGCCTCCCAGGTGTACGGCTTTACGCGGGTGGACTCAATGGTGATGATGGGGTTCACTATCAGCAACGCGCTGAGTACCGTGGCCGTCCATGCGGAGACGCGAAAATACCGAAAGAAGGGATAGATAACCAGCGAGAGAATCGCTCCACCCAGATACGCGGGCATCTGTGCCCACCACGTGGCGTGAGGTGCCCAGATGATCCATTGGCGCAGGAGCATGGTCCACAGGGGAGTGCTGACCGTCATGTGCCACGCCGTATTCATTGACACGCGCGCCGGCATGGCCGCCCACGCGTCATCAAAAAACAGATCCGTAGAAGTAAAGCCATGCGCTCGTTGAATCAGCGACGCCACTATGACCGTCAGCAAAATACCGATTCGTAGCCACTGCGCACGCGAGAAATGGAGTCGATTCATGTGGAACACTTTGCTATTTCGTGATACCTAAAAATGCTCTCAGCGCCCGCGTCACGTAGCAGCTCAGAGCGCGGCGCGCGAGTGGTGAATGGCTTGCACTTCCGTAAAGGCCTCGAGACCCCACACGCCATTTTCGGTACCAATACCACTCCACTTATGGCCGCCGAATGGCTGATTGGGTGCCAAAGCCAGGTGGGTGTTCACCCACGCCGTCCCACATTCCAAGTCGGCAGCCACCGCGGCGGCGCGTTCGCTGTCCGCACCCCACACCGAACCCGAGAGACCAAAGTTGGAGTGATTCGCTCGCTGGATGGCTTCGTCCACGGAGGTGTAACTCATCACCGGAAGAGCGGGACCAAATTGTTCTTCGTCAACAATGCGCACGCCCTCTTGCACTCCGGTCAAAATCGTCGGTTGGAAGAAATAGCCGGGCTGGCCCATGTCCGCCCCACCCGTCACCGCAGTGGCACCAGCGCTCATGGCGTCGGCCACCAGCATCTTCACTCGCTCGTACTGCATCGCGTTATTAATGGGGCCGAGTTGTGTTCCCGCCTCGGCGCCATTACCCACCACGATGGCCGCAGCTCGTTGGGCGAGCACGTCCACCACCTCACCGTAGAGGGCTTCGGGAACGTAAACCCGCTTGATAGCCGAGCACACCTGGCCACAGTTATTAAATGCCGAATCAAAAATGGCGTTGCCCACGGCCACCGGATCGGCGTCGTCGAGAACGATGGCCGGGTCGTTGCCGCCCAGCTCTAAAGTGACGCGCTTTAAATCAGGAGCGGCCGACGCCGCGACTTTCTTGCCCGTAGCGGTAGAGCCGGTGAAACTTATCTTGCGCGGCACCGGGTGACTGGTCATGAGAGAACCCAAACCATCGCCGCCGCTGACCGCGTTCAAGACTCCGGCGGGAAACGCTTCCTGGAGAATCTCGAAAGTCTTCAAAGTAGCCAGTGGCGTATACGGAGAGGGCTTGAGAACCATGGTGTTGCCGGCGAGGAGCGCCGGGGCAATCTTCCAGAAAGCCAGCACCAGCGGAAAGTTCCACGGGGTGATACCGGCCACCACGCCGATGGGGCGACGTACGACCTCGACCAGGGCGGACTCGTCGTCTTGGAGCACCACACGGGGAATTTCCAGGTTGGCGTAGTGCTGCAGCCACATGGCCGAGGCGTACACCTCAATCTGGGCGTCCAGCAAGGGCTTGCCTTGTTCGCTCGTCAGAGTCGGGGCGATGGCGTCCACGTTGGCCATCAGCAAGTCGGCGGCGCGCAGCATGGCGGCGCGGCGCGCAGTTTCGTCACGCTTCCAACCACCGTAGGCGCCCTGAGCCGCGGCAAAGGCCTGATCGAGCTGCTCGGGTGTGCACTCGGGGGCGTGTTCGAAGACCGTGCCGGTGGCGGGGTTGATAACCCCGAAAGTTGTGGGCGACGACACGGTCGTTCCGCCAATAGTCATCAGGAATTCGCTCATGTTGCCCCCGCTATGCCGTTGTCACCACTGTACCGGTCGTAGCCGACGGCGAAAGGTCTCAGGACCCGTGCAGCGGGTCGGTTCCCTCGAGGTGATGTTCGGCAATATGCACGATGGCCTTGGTTTCGGCTTGGAGTCGTGCTCCCCACTTTTCTTCGAGATTCCCCACACGCCACCAGATCGCCGCACCCGCCCAGGCGAAAATGAACATCCCCACGATGACGTAGCCGGCAGCATTGATATTGAAATTAGCCATGGCATTCCAAAAGCCCCCCGTCAAGTGGAACTCCTGCGGCAACAAACTCAGCACTTCGACCGCTCCGATGAAGAAACAAATCATCACCGACAGTCCGGTAATGGTGAGATTGTAAAAAATACGACGCACGGGATTAAACATGGCGTAGGAATAGGCCACGTTCATAAAGAGTCCATCAATAGTGTCCATCAGAGCCATGCCGGCCGTGAACAAGATGGGCAAACACATGATGGAATACCACGGCAAGGACTTCGTGGCGAAGAGCGCAGTGGTGGCGAGGAGCGCCACCTCGGTGGCCGTATCAAAACCCAACCCGAAGAGCACGCCGATGGGGTACATTTGCCATTCCGCAGTGATTGACTTCATCAAACGTCCAAAAATTCGGTAAAAAAATCCTCGATTGTTGAGCTGACGCTCTAACTCCGCTTCGTCGTAGACACCATCGCGCATGCTCCGAAACACGCGGATGATGCCGAGGAGAATGACAAAGTTCAAGAGGGCAATAAGAAACAGAAACCCTGCGGAAATGGAAGTTCCGACCACTCCACCGAACTGCTGCAAGCTGGAGCCCTGGTGCGATACGGCTCCGTACACCGACTTCTCCGCGATAACCAGACCCGCCCCGATAGCCACCACGATGGAGGAGTGCCCCAGGGAAAACCAAAAACCCACCGAGAGTGGTCGACGGGGTTCTGGCTCGTCGAGTCGATCATTAATGAGCTTGCGGGTGACGTTGTCAATGGCCGAGATGTGGTCGGCGTCAAAGGCGTGCCGCAGGCCCAAGCTGTAGGCCAGACCCGCGATTCCCATGCCCAGCCCCTTGTAGTGGCCGGGGAGGACAAAACCCAGGAAGATACCGAAGCCGAGCACGTGGAGGAAAATGGTGGCGCCGATCATCCACTGGCTGCGACGTATTTCCTTCTCCGTCAGCGACCCGCGAATCGTGGCCCAGCGTCCCCGTTTTACGACGGTGGCCTCGTGTGAAGTCATGTTGGCACCCTAACGGGAACGATGCGAATTTAGGCCAATGTCACACCCTCTTGCAAAAATTGTTGTCCCTACCAACGAAAGGTCTCACATGAACAACACACTTACCCTCATCGACACCGAGAACGCCCTCGGTGGCGCCATTACGGCCCACTCCCCTGTCGGTCGTCTCGCTGACGTCCTCAAAAATCTCTTGGGCGATACCGGCCACCTGGTTGTGGCCACCTCCTACGGTCCGGCGCTGATGCACGTCAAAGCGCAGATGGGCGGAGCCGCTCGCTACGTGTACAAAGACGGCCGTGACGGTGCCGAACGAGCCATCGAAAAGTACATGAACGACTATTTCCCCGTCGGGAGCGTCGCACGTCTGAATATCGTTAGTGGCGACCACTATTTCGCCGAACTGGCACGGGCGCATCGTGACGCCGGCTGCTTGGTGACCGTAGTGGCTCCCCAAGGAACCTTGGCCCACGATCTCTACCGTGAGTCCAGTATCAACCTGGTTCTCCCACAACTAGTAGTGACCGCGTAGGGGATTTTCTCTCTCCGACGAAGAAAGTTTCCGCAGCGTCAGAAGAATTATTCCTCGAGCAGTCCCGCCGGTACGGAATCCAAGGTGCGCAAAATGGCTTCGGCCAGTAGGCGGGCCGAACGGGCATCCATTTCGAGTCCGACGCGATCGTGGGCGCCACGCGCCACATTCAACACGTCAATCATGACGGCGTGTCCGGCGGGAAAATCTACCGGGTGGTCGACATACACACTGGCCGAGGTGGCGGGGAACCATCCCGCAGCACCCTTAGCGCTGGCACGGACTTCTACTAATTCGGTTGAGTAGGTACACATGATCTTCCTCAGGCGCTCAGGTGGATATCAAAGAAGTCCGCCACTTCGCTCCAGGCTTCCTTGGCGACTTCGGGGCGATAACTCGGTCGGTCCACCGCGAAAAAGGCGTGACCGGCTCCTTCGTAGGTGTGGGCCGTGAAGTTCTTGCCCGCGTGAGCCAAGAGAGCTTCGAGCTCCGCGGTCTGTTCCGGCGACGGGTACTGATCATCGGCACCGAACAAGCCCAGCATCGGGCAGTGGAGATCGGCGAGGATGGGCGTCAGAGCAGGAAAGTTGAAGGGTGATCCTTCTGGAGTTCCCACCACCACAAAAGCTCCGTAGCAATCCACCGCGGCGTCGAAGTCCAAATGGCACGCCGCCAATACGGTCTGGCGACCGCCGGAGCAATATCCAATGACCCCGACCCGCCCATTGGAGTTGTCGAGGCCCCGCAAATATGCCAGCGCCGCTGCCACATCTCCCACCAAGCGCTCGTCGGGGACACCGCCCTGGGCCCGAGCAATGGCCGCGGCGTCGTCACTGCTGGCCCCGGGCGCTTCTCGGTAGTAGAGATTGACGCAGGCGGCGTTGTAACCCATCACCGCAAATTTGCGGACAATTTCACGGATTCCCTCATCAAAACCAGGCAGATGGTGAATGACAACGACTCCGCCCCGTGGTGACGGATGCGCCACGGTGGCGACATATACCTCGATGGATTCGGCACCGTGGCCGGAGAGTTCAATAAAACTCGTCGCAATTTCCGACCGTAAAGTCCGCACCATCGTTCCCCCTTGGTATCAAATCGAATTCGCAGCGAGGTTATCTCCTCGCCCACTTTCTTCGTGCGTGTACCGGAATTCGCCCACAGCCCGAAGTGAGCCCTCGTCGCCGTGAGGACGAGGTACGATTTTCTCATGAAGCCCAACGAACGCTGGTACCTCTCTCGATCTTCCAATCGCCGCACCCCAGTGGTAGCGCTCATTTTGCTCGCCTTCATGGTGATAATTGTCGTCAGCGCCGCCACTAGATCCAGTTCGCCACCCACCACCATCCCGGGCGCGGCCGCCAAACTTCAACTTGCCGCCTTTTCGAGTGTCTCAACCAAGAACTACCACACGTTTACCACGGAATTGGCGAAGTGCTCCACCCTGGCCTGCGGAATTACGGCCGCCGACAAAGCCTTTTACGCCGAAGGCAAGGTCGCCAATAACATCGACCAGAGCAACTACCCCGAGAAACTTATTAGTCAACTGACCATGGTGGAGGGGTACCTAGTCTCGCTACAGAAGATTTATCTGTTTATGACTGAATCGAAGGCCCTCAGCGACATTGTTACCCAACAAACTCGCCTGGCGGGACCGCTCTCAGCGTTGACTTCTCAGTGTGCATCAATGATTCACGCCATCAAATAGCAATAGTGCTACTCGTCGTGGAGCCAGCAAAGGATCGACGCTAAATCCGCTGGAATATCAACGGGGAAGCCTTGATTCTGCAGTTCAATCTGGGCCAGTTTCGGCGGTAAGATGGCGGAGTGAGCCTTCTAACCATTTCCGACCTACGTATTGAATACGCACTGCGAGACTCGTCCGTCGCGGCGGTTGACGGCGTCGACCTAAATATTGAGCCCGGTGAA
>Ga0194041_10000668_pt1 | contig 13991 bp, 12 predicted proteins | sample JunL449m_MetaG_FD_160082 | JGI IMG/M metagenome (GOLD analysis project Ga0194041, IMG submission 160082) | Anoxic zone freshwater microbial communities from boreal shield lake in IISD Experimental Lakes Area, Ontario, Canada - Jun2016-L442-9m | ecosystem: Environmental > Aquatic > Freshwater >...
GTTTAGAGGTTCGGAGTCGTAACGATCTAGAGGGGATTGAGGCGCTTGTAATCCCCGGCGGTGAATCGACGACTATTGCCAAGGCGCTAGTGCGTGAGAATCTGATCGACTCGATTAGGGAGTTTGCACAGTCCGGCCGGCCAGTTCTCGGCACCTGCGCTGGCATGGTTCTGCTTGGCGACGCGCACCTCGGCCTGATTGACGTGACAGTTGAAAGGAACGCCTTTGGATCCCAAGTTCATTCCTTTGAGGCTGACCTCGATTATCAGGGCCTCGAAGCTCCACCTTTAAGAGGCCTGTTCATTCGCGCTCCGCGAGTTGTAAGAAGCGGTCCCGATGTCGAGGTACTAGCTTCGATTGACGGATCCGCTGTTGCGGTCAGGCAAGACAACATGACTGCTATCTCATTCCATCCAGAGCTAATCGGCGAAACGCGTGTCCATCTGCAGGCTTTGGATCTCTAGGGAGCTGCTCTGCGAGCTGCTAGCTAGTCGTCTGTTTCACTAGAACGTGATGAGGATTCCTTTGACCAGCTGCGCCGAAGTGATTCAAACATCGGCCAGTCAAGTTGCTCGCCGTCTGGATCGCGTGGTCTCCGCGGATTGCTCTGCGTGTCGTCGTCATCGTTTCCTTCGGAGGTGATGATTGCTCGCCCGAGCCACGCTGTCACACACATGCCCTCAGAGGCGAGTACCAATGCGACAAGGCCAGCTCCTGAACTACCTGAGAAGAGCAGCGCTGCCGAGAGGGCATAGACGGTCAGGCTGGCTCCCAGGACGAGTCCAGTAAGTCCCGGCTGTGGACGAGGAGGCGGTCTTACGACCGCTGCCGCAACGAGCGAGACCGCTATCAGTGCTGCAAGGAATACTTTAAGTTCAAGAGCTAAGTGCATTCGCCTAGTGACAGGCTACGCGATTTACCTGTCAATGGCGCCTAAATGCTTATTCTGGCTTGCGGAGAAGATCAAGTACAGCGTCGCGACGTGCCTCCATGTCCTCAAATGAGACGAGCGACTCAAGACAGAGCCGGAGTAGTGGCTCTGTATTTGAGGAGCGAACATTGAAATGCCAGTCTGCGTAATCGACGCTGATGCCGTCAAGTTTCGTGATTTCAGCATCGCTATAAGCGGTTTCAACGGCCCTGATCCGCGACGTAGCATCCTCAACTTCCGAATTAACCTCACCTGAAATGAAGTACTTAGCATGGAAAGGCGCGAGCAATTCCGACATCTTGCTGCCGCTGTCGGAAAGCATTCTCAGAATAAGCAGGGCAGGAATGCTCCCGCTATCAGCACACCAAAAGTCGCGGAAGTAGTAATGCCCCGAAACCTCGCCGCCAAAGACCGCCTCGGGGATCTCGCGCATCCGTGCCTTGAAGAATGCGTGGCCAACACGGTTGACGAGCGCGGTTCCGCCGGCTGACTCCACACTGTCAGCTACGGCCCGGCTAGCGCGCACGTCGTAGAGAACTGTTGAACTAGGGTGATGCTTGAGCATCGATTTAGCGAGCAATGCCGTAAGGAAATCGCCATCAACAAACCTTCCCTGTTCGTCGATGAAGAAGCATCGATCGGCATCGCCATCCCAGGCGATACCGAGATCGGCCTGTTCCCTCACCACAGCATCAATGATGAATTGCCGGTTCTCCTCGAGCAGTGGGTTGGGCTCGTGGTCGGGGAAGTTTCCATCCGGAACCCAGTAGTTAACGATCAGTTCGACTCCAGAGTCCTCGAGTAGCGGGCTGATCATCGGGCCTGCCATTCCATTTCCGCCGTCTACTACGACTCTTAGTGGCCGGAGAGGTTCATCACCAAGGAAACGACCCATCCATTCAGTGAATTCCAGAGATATATCTACATTTTCGACGCTGCCACCGCCGGACTCCTCTGGGAGCCCACTCTCAATCGCTCGCCGAATCTCTTGGATTCCACGATCGCCAGAGAGAGGCAGCGCGCCTCGGCCGACGAGCTTTGCGCCCGTGTATCGCGCGGGATTATGAGATGCGGTGCACATTAAACCGCCATCAAGTGATCGCGAGCCAACTAAGAAATAGAGCTGCTCAGTGGCGACCTGGCCGGCATCAATCACAGCCACACCCTCAGCAACTAAGCCTTCTACGTAACTTTCGGCGAGCTCTTTGGCCTCGTTGCGCATGTCGCGGCCGAGTCCAATAGTCAATTCTGATGCAGAACAGCCGTACTGAGATGCCAAGACTCGAGCGAAAGCACGCCCAATCGACCTGGCGGCATCGACATCGATTTGATCGCGAGCAAGTCCGCGAATGTCATACGCCTTGAAGATTGCTGGATCTAGATTTGCCATCGGCCGATCCTACCCCTGCAGGCGGCCATGCGATGGGCCTAGCCTGCGACAATCAGATTATGCAACCGACTGATCGCCCAACGGTGATGATTCTCTGCGGCGGCCGTGGCACGCGGCTTCGCACCGGGTCTGAGCCGCTGCCGAAACCATTGGTAGAGATTGGCGGAATGCCAGTTCTGTGGCACGTTGTCCAGATCTATGCGGCCCAAGGCTTCAAGGAATTTCAATTGCTCACAGGGCACCAAGGAGCGCGGATAGAGCAGTTTGCCGAATCATGCAACTGGCCAGAGGGAATAACTGTGCGCTGCATCGATACTGGTGAGGACACTCTGACCGGCGGTCGGGTAGCGCAGGCAGCTCAGTTCAGTGACGGGCCCGTTTGCATCACCTACGCGGACGGCGTCGCTGACATTGACCTTGCCGACCTGATCAGATTCCACTGTCAGCATCAGATGGCAGCAACCATGACCCTCGTCCGACCGGAGTTGCCGTTCGGCATTGCACAGCTTGACGGCGACAGAGTCACCGGATTCGTAGAAAAGCCCCAATCGAGTGATTGGATTAACGGGGGGTTCATGGTCTTTGAACGGCGGGCACTAGCAGCCGTTGGCCTCGACGATGTGCTTGAGCGCGCTCCGCTTGCCAGTCTCGCAGCCGATGGACAGCTCGCCGGGTTCAGACATCAGGGCTTCTGGGATTGCATGGATACCTATAAGGATCAGGTGGCGCTCAACGACCTGTGGCAGGATGGAAGGGCACCATGGGTGAACTGGAGCTGAGAGGCAAATCAACATTCGTCACGGGTGGCTACGGGCTGCTCGGTTCGTGGCTTGTCCACGAGTTGCTCAAGCGCGGTGCCCAGGTCACGGTCTTGAGGCGTGACATAACGAATCGTTCACCGCTTGTAACGGCTGGTGATGAGCAGGCCTGCAACGTTGTTACCGGAGATCTATGTGAGCCTGGCCTCGTTGAACGAGCGATCGGCGAGTACGAGTGCGAACTCGTTTTCCACCTTGGAGCTCAGACAATCGTCCCTGTTGCTAATCGCTCGCCGCTCTCCACATTCGAAAGCAATGTTCGTGGTACGTGGATACTGCTAGAGGCTTGTCGGCAACAGGGAGTAGACGCTGTCGTCGTAGCTGCCTCCGATAAGGCTTATGGCAACAGTGACCAGCTTCCATATACAGAGGAAATGGCACTTCGGCCGAGATACCCCTACGACGCAAGCAAGGCTGCCGCTGACTTGATCAGCCGCAGTTACCACCACACATGGGGGTTACCGGTCGCAGTCACTCGCTTCGCGAACATCTACGGTGGCGGCGACCTCAACCGGTCAAGACTGATCCCGGAAGCGATATCAGCGGTACTTCAAGGCCGGCGGCCCGTGATCCGCTCAGATGGTTCGCCCGAACGTGACTATCTGTACGTCGACGATGCCGTTGAGGCCTATCTCGCCATCGCAGCTTCTGTCATTGAAGGACCGGCTGCCGGCGAAGCAATCAACGCAGGGCACGGCGAGCCAGTCAGCGTCCGCAAAATAGTTGAGACGATCTGCAGCCTCGCAGGCTCCGACCTAACGCCAGATATTCAGGGTGATGGACTTCCAACTGGCGAGATTCCGAGGCAGTGGGTCGACGCATCAAAGCTTGAACGTCTCACTGGCTGGACCCCAAAGGTCACGCTTGAACAGGGGTTGGCGCAGACGATCGACTGGTATCGCCGAAATCCAGAGGCTCTTTCGGCAGGTCCGTCGCGAACAAAGAGCATCGAGGGCTAGCAATGGCCGGACATTCAAAATGGGCCTCAATCAAGCACAAGAAGGCGATTGTCGATAGTCGGCGCGGTGCGGCTTTTACGAAGCTCGCACGTGCGATAACGGTTGCGGCGCGTGAGGGAGGCGGGGATCTCGAAGGCAACCCTTCGCTGGCCACTGCGGTTCAAAAGGCTCGCGACGCCTCAATGCCAAAGGACAACATTGAGCGTGCTATCGCAAAAGGGACAGGCGATGGGGCCGATGCTGACGCCATCGAAGCAGTTCTTTACGAGGGGTACGGTCCGGGTGGTGTGGCCGTCCTAGTGGAGGCTCTCACCGACAACCGAAATCGGACCGGCTCCGATGTTCGTCTCGCCTTCACCAAACTTGGCGGGAGTCTCGGAGAGCCGGGTTCGGTTTCGTATCTGTTCGAAAAACTCGGTGTCGTGCGAGTTGACGGCACCCGCTGGAGTGAGGATGACCTGCTGGCTGCAATCGACGCAGGTGCGAGTGACATTGTTCCCGATGATGACCTTCTAGAAGTTATTTGTAGCCCTGCATCGTTTAGTGAGGTTCGGTCAGCTGTCGAAGCTGGTGGGGTGGAGATCACTTCCTCTGAGGTTCTGTACCGACCAACGACAACAGTGCAGCTTGATGAGGATGGAGCGCGAAAGCTGCTCCGGCTCGTCGAAACTCTCGAGGACAATGATGATGTCGGAGCTGTGCACGCGAATTTCGACATTGATGACGATGTTCTAGAGCGACTGACCGCCGACTGACGCGGTTCTGGGCGAGCTCTCGCAGGCGTCCGGGGCGGCGCGCAGAATCAACCTCTAATGATTGTTCTAGGAATCGACCCTGGCACTGCCAACACCGGATTTGGAGTTGTCGGTTTGCGCAACGGGAAAACTGTCGCCTTTGATGGCGGGGTGATTGAGACGGCGCCGCAAACGCCGCTTGAAGAGAGGTTGCTTCGGATCCACAATCAGGTTGCGGAATTGATCACCCAGCACTCACCGGATGCGGTTGCGATTGAGGACCTTTACTTTGGCCGCAATGTTGGGAGTGCTCTCGCTGTAGGGCATGCCCGTGGTGCAGTAATGGTCGCCTCGGCTGCTGCTGAGGTCGAATGTCACAGTTACACGCCACAGCAGGTCAAGAGCGCTGTATGCGGGCAAGGTCGGGCGGACAAGGACCAGGTTCAGCGGATGGTGCAGGTACTACTTGGGTTGTCTGAGTTGCCACAGCCTGACCATGCTGCTGACGCTTTAGCGGTGGCGATTTGTCACCACAACCGTTCACCGCTGCTGGCAGCCGCTGCTCGATGATCGCGATCATCAAGGGAGAGATTGCTGCATTACGGACAGATCACGTTGTAATCGACTGTGCAGGTGTTGGCTACCGGTTGAGCGTGTCGAGCGAGACGATTAATTCACTCCCTCCAATCGGTGGAGAGGCTGTTCTGCAGGTTCACTTAGTGGTTCGTGACGACTCAATTCAGCTGTATGGCTTCGCTACCGAGGCGGAGCAGGAACTCTTCCTGATGTTGATCGGCGTGCCATCGGTCGGGCCAAAGGTCGCACTAGCCGTGCTTGGCAGTGCAAATCCCTCGACTCTTCTGGCAGCGATTGCCTCAGGTGATGCGGCTCGACTCCAGACGGTTCCCGGCATCGGTAAACGAACTGCGGAGCGAATCTGTCTCGACCTTCGGGATCGAGCTGGTCTGGCGGCTATCGCTGCAGGTGTCGAAACCTCAACCGATGGCGATGACGCGCGAGCAGTAGCTAGAGAGGCTCTTGTCGGGCTGGGTATGGACGAGCGCGAAACGGAACGGCTACTCGATGAGGCTGAAGGTGACACGGCTGAACAGCTGATTCAGAGTGCGCTGCGCAGGTCAGCGTCATGAGTGATCGAATTCAGACACCTGACGAGCTCCCTGAAGATGATTTTGAGCGCTCTCTTAGGCCGAAACTGCTCGGAGAGTTTGTCGGACAGGCCCCGGTCAAGTCGCAGCTGTCAGTCTCAATAGAGGCTGCCAAACTAAGAGGGGAGGCAATGGATCACGTTCTTCTGTCAGGGCCGCCAGGTCTAGGCAAGACATCGCTCGCTCAGATAATCGCCAACGAACTCGGTGCTCAGTTTGTGCCGACCGCCGGACCGGCACTAGAGCGCAAAGCCGATGTTGCTGCAGTCCTGAGTGCCCTCGAACCGGGCGCGGTTCTGTTCGTTGATGAGATTCACCGTATGCCGAGGGCGGTTGAAGAAACGCTCTACCCGGCGATGGAGGATCACCAACTGCCAATTACGGTGGGACAGGGGGCAGGGGCTCGGATCGTGACTTTGGATTTGCCTCCCTTCACAATGATCGGAGCTACAACACGATCTGGTCTATTGACGCGACCTCTGCGGGATCGGTTCGGTATCCAACACCGTCTCGAGCACTACGGGGTTGAAGATCTCTCGGCGATCGTAAGCCGTTCGGCTGGCCTACTTGAAATGCAGATTGAACAGGGTGGTTCTCTAGCTATAGCTTCGCGAAGCCGAGGAACGCCCCGGATTGCTAACCGACTGCTTCGGCGGGTTCGTGATCACGCGCAGGTGGAGGGAGCGTTGACGGTTACCGAGTCAGTAGCTGAGGGCGCGCTAGCAGCCCTTGAGGTTGATGACGCCGGCCTCGACCGTCTCGATCGCGAGATCCTGCGAACGATCTGCGAAACATTTTCCGGTGGCCCGGTCGGTCTATCGACAGTGGCTGCAGCGATTTCTGAGGATCCTGTGACCCTTGAGGATGTCTACGAGCCTTACCTCCTCCAACTTGGATTCATAGAGAGGACGCCGCGCGGACGCAGCGCTACTCGGCGCGCTTTCGAGCACCTGGACATCTCGCCACCGAGCGGCACGCCAAACCTATTTGACGCCTGACGGATCCTGCGTTCGCCGCTGCCGCTAATCTCGCAAAGGTCGTGGCCTATCCCTTCATCTGCCCAAACTGCGGTCACCGCACTGTTCGTGCGGATCGCTACTCCGGTTTTCGCCGTGAGGCGCCTGGCTGCGAACAATGCGGCAATGGTTTTTTGTTCGAACTGTTGGATGACTTCTACCCCGCACCGACAGCAGCATTCTTCGTCTGCGATGCCGAGGCCCGAATAATTGGCTGCGGAAATGGATCCTTCGAACTGACTGGCTTGACCGATGAGAAGGTTCTTGGCAGACCGGTACGCGAAGTACTTGGTCTCAAGTTCAGTGGTGATGAAGATGTAATCGGAACCGTCATTGAGTGGGGAGTTCGTGCTCTCGGGAAGAGCGTTGAAGTTAACGCCGAAGGCGACTTACCAGCTCGAGCGACCGCCGATATTTTTCCGGCATACGATGAGGATGGCGGGCTCTTGATGGTTCTCACCCCCGCGACCAGTTAGGCTCGCGTGCTCGCATGAGTGTACGAAAGCGCAACGGACTAATTCTGCTGATGGTCGGCGGCCTACTTGCCGGCTCTCTCGCTGTGGCAGCTCTTCTGCCTACGAAGCTTGGCTTGGATCTTCAGGGCGGAGTCGAACTGATCTATCAGGGGCAACCAACGCCACAGGCAAAGGTCGATCAGGCCTCGATTAATCGGGCGATTGAAATCATGCGCGCTCGAGTCGACGCACTCGGCGTTTCAGAGCCTGAGATTCAACGCTCTGGTGCAGACCAAATCACTGTTGGGCTGCCGAGCGTGACAAATGTCGCGAGGGCTGAGCAACAGGTTGGAACTCCTGCGCAACTTGCCTTCTATGACTGGGAAGCGAATGTCATTGCTCCCAACGGCAAGCTCGCCGGGCCACAACTCGAGAATAAGGATCCAGGAGCAATCAAGGTCATGGTTGCGGCAGGCGATCCGGCGGGTGGCCAGTCGCTTTACAAGGCTGTAACGCTCGCTTCGAATCAGCCGGTACGAACTGGCACCAATCTCTCACGGGTCGGCCCTCAGTACTGGCTCTTTGATCGAACGGGCAAGCATTTAATCTCCGGACCTGACGGAAACCTCAAGGATCTCTATTCGGAACTACCAGGAGCACAGAAGCCCGCCGATTCCCAGCTGATCAAGGTTCCTCAGGGCACAGTCGTTCTTCGGGCCGTCTATCCGGCCGGAAAGGAGCCGAAGAAGGCCGAAGATGCGAAGTGGTATGTGCTCCGTGACAACGTTGCTCTGTTCGGTAAGGACATTAAGGACCCCAAGCAGGGGACTGACCAGAACGGTGCCGCAGGTGGCCCTGATGTCGAGTTTGCCTTCACAGATAGGGGGCAGAATGCCTTCCAGAATGTGACCCGCGCAATCGCTCAGCGTGGTCAGGGCCTTGCCGTCTTCTTCCCACAGTCTCCACCTGTGCAGCATTTCGCCGTCGCACTCGACAAGGACCTCGTTTCGGTTGCGTCGATTGACTACCGGAACCTGCCGGATGGAATTGATGGCCGCAACGGCGCGATCATCACGGGTGGCTTCACAATCCAGCGCGCACAAGACCTAGCGAAGCAGCTTGAACTTGGTGCACTACCGATTGGTCTGAAGCTCATTTCGCAGTCACAGGTTTCAGCAACTCTTGGAAAGCAGGCGCTCAACCAAGGTCTCCTAGCTGGGCTTGCGGGCCTATTGATCGTGATGCTCTTCCTGATCGCGTTCTATCGCGTACTAGGGGTGATCGCCTGTGGTGCGCTGCTTGTCTATTCGATCTACCTGTTTGCTCTCGTCAAACTGATTCCGATCACGCTGACGCTTCCAGGTATTGCCGGACTGATCCTGACTATCGGCGTTGCTGCCGACGCGAACATCGTGATCTTCGAGCGTGTAAAGGAAGAGGCTCGAGCAGGTCGAGCGATCCCTGCCGCAATTACTCAGGGTTATAAGCGAGGCCTCTCAGCGATTATTGACGCAAATGTGGTGACGCTGATGACGGCGTTCATCCTGTTCATGCTTGCGACCGCTGGTGTTAAAGGGTTTGCCTTCACTCTCGGTGTCGGAACGATCGTCTCGCTGCTTACTGCTGTAGTCGCGACGCAGGCGGTTTTGAGCAGCATGGCCGATTCGCGAGTAATCAAGAGCCCCTCGGCGCTCGGTGTCGGTAAGGGAGAACGGCGCTGGACATTCGACTTCATGGGATCCTCGCGCTGGTTCTTCTCCCTTTCAGGAGTGATCTTGCTCATTGGAGCGCTGTCTATCGGCGGCAAGGGGCTGAATTTCGGGATTGACTTCACATCTGGAACTCGAATCGTCACATCTCTGCCAGCGGCTGCTACGGAGACAAACATTCGCGATTTACTTGCCACCCAAGGTGTGACTGATGCGAAGATTCAGAAGGTTAAGAGCAAGGAACTTGGCAACAACGGGTTCCAAATCTCCACAGCTGAACTAGCGCCAGCAGCTGTCGGGAAGGTCAGGAAGGCATTCGATAACCGTTTCAAGAGCACTCCCAATTGGTCAACTCAATCTGTCGGTCCGACCTTTGGTCAGACCGTTGCAAACAGCGCGATTCTCGCAATTGTCGCGTCGCTTCTCGTGATCAGCGCCTACATAGCTCTTCGTTTCCAGTGGAAGTTTGCGGTCCCAGTGTTGATAGCGCTGATGCACGATCTTTTGATTACCGCAGGCGTCTATTCGTTAACAGGAGCGGAGGTAACTACAGCAACGGTGGCTGCCCTCCTGACGATTCTCGGCTACTCGCTCTACGACACAATTATCGTTTTCGACCGAATACGCGAGAATCAGCCGCGGATGCCCCGCGCTGCGTTTTCGCAGATCGTTAACCGCTCCATGAGTGAAGTTCTAACCCGTTCGCTCGCCACTAGTGCCTGCACTTTGATTCCCGTGATTGCTCTGTTGCTCTTTGGAGGAGCAACACTTCAGGACTTCGCCTTCGCGCTTCTTGTTGGTGTTGCCTCCGGTGCTTACTCCTCAATTTTCATAGCATCGCCAGTCTTGACCTCTTGGAAAGATCGTGAACCGGCGTTTGCCCAACGTGCAAAGCGCTTGGCAGCTGCGTCCCCAGATGGGAAGCTGCCGCCGTACTATGTCTCGGCATCTGGTTCTCAGAATGAACCGAGCATTCCTCACGAGCGTCCGGTAATTGACCTTGACCCAACAGGGGTAGCCCCAGTCAGCAAGGATGAGTTTGCGGACATGGAAGCTGACGTACAGCGTGAGCTCGCCGAAGCGGCTGCTGAAAAGGCTAAGCTGCACCCCAAGAGTTCCGGGTCATTTGAGCATGCACCTGACCAGTCAGAGGACGACGACGCTGATGCGGCTCGACGTAAATCGAACGATTCAGATGGCGGATCACGGCGTAAGCGCCGCAAGGGGGGACGCAGCTAATGGGAATGCTTGCGTGGGTAATGGCGGGACTTGCCGTCTGGCACTTCACCATCTGGCTGCCCGATCATGCCTGGGGTGGGATTGTCGGAGCGTTCGTTGGCGCTTTAGTCGGCGCTGTGGTTTTCGGTCTCTGCGTGAACGGGTTATCCGTTCCCGATCAGGACGCAACCACAATCGTTACAGCTCTTGAGGGAATCCCAGGCGCACTGCTTGGAATCGGTGTGATGGTCGTAATTGGAATGCGGCAATCAGCCTCGCAATCCGACTGACTTGATTTACGACCGAATCTGGCCGTAGCCTCGCGTGATCGAGATTAGTGATGCCAATGCAGAGGGCCAACCAGTAGGTCTGCCTGAACCCCAGGTTGACTTTCTACCGGTTGATGTAGAGCTTGTTGAGAAGTTCCGAACCAGTTTGGGAGTTGATCGTGTCATTGCGGAGGTACTCGCGTCTCGGGGATTCGAAACTCAATCCGCAGCTGAACAGTTCATTGCTAGGTCGGGAGACGATTACGTTGCCGATTTAGGTGACCTCGAAGCAGCAGCTGATCGCATCATGACCGCGATCTCCAATCAGGAATCAATAGCGGTACACGGTGACTACGACTGTGATGGGGTCTGTTCAACAGCTCTCTTGACGCGGTCTATCCGCAGTTTTGGCGGCGTTGTCCAACCTTGGGTACCGGAGCGAAGCGACGGGTATGGGCTTTCGGATGATGCGATTCAGAGATTCTCGGATCGTGGCTGCACTGTTCTAATCGCAGTCGACTGCGGAATCACTGCTGTTGAGGAAGTCGCAACTGCTCAATCGCTAGGTATCGAAACAATCATCGTCGACCATCACAGGCCTCGACCAGATGGAGTTCTCCCGAGTGCGCTGATTGTTCATCCGGAACTAACAAGTAAGCGCGGGATTCCCATGTGTGCGACGGCAGTAGCTGGCGAGTTGATGGCTTGTTTGGCAGGACGATTGGGGCGCAATGCTGAGTTAGATGCTGGAAGCGCCGAATTGGCAGCGATTGCGACGGTTGCCGATGTGATGCCGTTAATCGGTGTAAATCGATCAATTGTTGCCTCCGGGCTGGAGCGCCTCGCAACGACCCCGCTCGAGGGTCTGCGTGCATTGGTTCGATCCTCAGGTCTTGCACCAAATTCACTAACGAGTCAGTCCGTGGCGTTTGGCATCGCTCCCCGGATAAACGCGGCAGGTCGCGTCCAGACGGCAGCCGCTGCGCTTGAGCTACTGCTCTGCGATCAGAGAGAGCGCGCTGATCGATTAGCAGGGCAACTAGAGGCAGCAAATGCTGAACGTAGGGCAATTCAGCAGCAGGTGAGACTTGCAGCCGAGATTCAGGTGAGTCAACTCGGAGATCGTGCGAGTTACGTCCTTGCTGGTAAGGGCTGGCACCCGGGCGTAGTTGGGATTGTCGCTGGCGCCATAGCGCGGGAGCGCTGCAGGCCTACGATTGTGGTTGCCGTTAATGGAGACTATGGAACTGGTTCGGCTAGAAGCGTCCCCGGCTTCAACATTGCCGAAGCGATTGAGAGTTGTAGCGAACTCCTTGAGGGCTCCGGCGGACATGCGGCAGCCGCTGGCTTAACTCTCCGCAGCGATTCGATCGAGTCGTTTCGTGAAGCATTTGACCAGGTCGTCAGTTCTCGGCTGCCGGAAGATCTTCGCGTCCCGCACCTGACCCCCGAGGCGTTTGTCAACCCTCGTGAGTTGGGAATCGATCTTGCCGAGGCTTTAGCGGTACTCGAACCGTTTGGCGAGGGTAACCGACCGCCGACGCTATGCCTGCCAAACGTAGTCTGCGAAGAACCACGCCGAATGAGTTCTGGAAAGCATGTTCGCTACACCGTTCGCGCCGGATCAGCCAAGGCGAGTGTCGTCGCCTTCAATAGCAAGGGGCCACGATCGGTGAAGTGGGGCGAACGCGCCGATGTGTTCGGACGCTTGGAACTAAATGAGTGGAATGGGGCGGTCGAACCACGATTCGTTGTTGAGTTTGCAGGTCCACCGCGTTCGCTTACCGTTTCGCATGCGGTCGAACCCTATGAGCAGCGAGGACGTCTTCGCAGGGATTTGCTGACGGTTCCTCCCGTGAATTTGGATTCACCGATTCAGAGGGACACCGTTGACCTGAGAAGGGCCGGATCATCGGTAGCCATTGCTCGTTTGGCTGGTTCACGGCAGCCATCGATCGGGCTGGTCTCGGATGTCGATCGGCGGTCGCGTGGACTTGAGCAGACACATGGCGGAGTCGAACTGGTCAGCTGGAGTCAGGTACGACGACATCCAGAGCTCACCAGTCATGCAACCAATCTGATTGCCCTCGATCCACCGCCGAGCGCAGACCTGCTGGAGCTCGTTGTACGTACAGGGCAAGGCTGGCTGCACATTGCCTGGGGCCCTGCTGAGATTGAGTTCGCAGCCAAGATTCTTCGGTCGGAGCTGTCCATCGATCAACAACTTCGGGGCCTCTACGCTCAGTTAAGAGATGCGGGGGAGGACGCCTTTCAAGTCTTGGAGCGATCTGCGTTTACGGGAACTGACAGCCAACTCGTTGAGCCCGTACTGCGAGCTGCTCAAATCCTTGAGGAGTGTGGGCTGATTGAACTTAACTTCGATCAGCCACGTTGCACGGTCAACCATGTCAAAGTGAAGCTTGATGATTCAGCGACCTACCGACAAACAGTTCGTGACCTTGAGGAGGGAGAGCTATTTCTTCAGGCATTGAACAATCAGGCGAGCTAGGACTGCCGGAAGGAACTGCGGCCAGCGCCTTTGCTGATGAGCTGATCGCGATCGCTGCGCAACACACGGTAGCCGACAGCGAACCGCTCGATCGCCAGGCGCTAATTGATAGTTATCAGTTTGCCGAATCAGCTCACAGCGGCCAATTGCGCCTGTCAGGTGAGGCATTCTTTGAGCACCCGCTTGAGGTGGCACGGATCTCGGCCGGTATGGGGCTAGATACAGCCGCTCTCCAAGTCGCTCTGCTGCACGACACAGTTGAAGACACAGATGTAGAGCTCGATCAAATCAAGGATCTATTCGGATCAACTGTTGCTGAACTCGTAGATGGAGTTACGAAACTCACAGAGCTTGAGTTTCAGAGCCGCGATGAGGCCCAGGCCGAGAACTTCCGCAAGATGGTTGTTGCGATGACACGAGACCTTCGGGTCATTCTCGTCAAGCTCGCAGACCGACTCCACAACATGAGAACTGTCAGCGCCCTACCGAAACCGAGGCAGATCGAAAAGGCAAAGGAGAGCCTTGACATCTACGCGCCGATCGCTCACCGGCTCGGTATCCACGCTGTCAAGCAGGAACTAGAGGACATTGCCTTCCAAACGCTACATCCCCGTAAGTTCAATGAGATTCGCGTACTTGTGAATCAGCAGCGAGCTGAACGTGAGCGCTACGTCGAAGAAGCCGGTCGAATCCTCGGAAGAGAGCTGGAGGCGATTGGAATTTCGGCTCAAATCTCAGGCCGAGCTAAGCACTTCTATTCGATCTATTCGAAAATGTCTAAGAAGAGTCGTGAGTTCAATGAGATCTACGACCTCAC
>Ga0194041_10000676_pt1 | contig 13925 bp, 11 predicted proteins | sample JunL449m_MetaG_FD_160082 | JGI IMG/M metagenome (GOLD analysis project Ga0194041, IMG submission 160082) | Anoxic zone freshwater microbial communities from boreal shield lake in IISD Experimental Lakes Area, Ontario, Canada - Jun2016-L442-9m | ecosystem: Environmental > Aquatic > Freshwater >...
TATCAAGTTGGCGCGCCGCTGATGGACATGGAGATGATCCAGTACCACCCAACGACTCTCGCTGAGAACGGCTTCCTGATCACTGAGGGTGCCCGTGGCGAGGGTGCGCATCTCTACAACGCGCTGGGCGAACGGTTCATGGAGAAGTACGCACCGAACAAGCTTGAGCTCGCTTCCCGCGATGTCGTATCGCGTGCGGAACAGACGGAAATCCTTGAAGGTCGTGGCTTCCCTGACGGAACAATTGCGCTCGACATCACCAAGGTTCCTCGCAAGCGGACGCTTGAAGCACTCCGCGAGATCGTCAACATTGGACGCGACTTCGCCGGAGTCGACATCACCCGCGAGCCGATCCACATCAAGCCAGGAATGCACTACATCATGGGCGGCGTTAAGACCGATGTAGACGGCCAAACGGCGGTCCCGGGCCTCTATGCGGCCGGAGAGGTTGCCTGCGTATCGGTTCACGGCGGCAACCGCCTCGGGGCCAACTCACTGCTTGACACGCTTATCTTCGGCCGTCGCTCCGGTGAGCACGCTGCCAACCGGGCGCTAGGCGTCGCAATGCCAAACGCTCCACACTCAAAGATCGTCGACACGGAACGAGTCTTCGCGGAGATCCTCAACCGCAAGCCAGGCGGCCGCCGCGTCTCTGAGATTAAGAACGACCTCGGCGAGGCTATGAATCGTTACTGCGCCGTCTACCGCGACGAAGATGGTCTAGCTACCTGCCACGACGTGATCCGCGGACTCAAGGAAGAGGCGAAGGGTGCTGCGATCGACGACCGTGGCACAGTCTTCAACCAGGATCTGCTTGGCGCAGTAGAACTTGACTACATGCTTGATGTTGCCGAGTGCATCACCGTTGCTGCGAAGGAGCGCAAGGAGTCCCGCGGCGCCCAGTTCCGGACCGACTATCCCGAGCGCAATGATGCCGAATGGCTTAAGCACATCGACGTTGCTCGCAACGGTGGAGAATCGCCAACAATCTCCTATTCACCAGTTACCTTCACTCAGTGGGAGCCGCAGGAGCGGACCTACTAACCCGTCCCCGCGCTAGATTCGAACAGGATGCCCGACTACACACTTCGACTTCGCCGTTACAACCCCGAGACCGGTGAGGCTCCTCGCTTTGAGGACTTCAAGGTTGAGATGGACGCCCACCGCTCCGTGCTTGAAGCAATCCTCAAGGTCCGAGGCGATCAGGACGGCTCAATCGGGATCCGCTGTTCCTGCCGGGCAGCAATTTGCGGCTCCTGCGGCGTTCGTAGCAATGGCAAGCCAGGGCTTGCCTGCCACACCCACCTTGATGAAGCAGCAGGTCGCTCAAAGGACGGCGAGAACGTAATCGTCGTTGAGCCAATGGGCAACATGCCGGTGATCAAGGACCTGATCGTTGACATGGAAGAGGTTCATTGGAAGAAGATCCGCCGTGTCACACCATGGCTGGTCGCCAAGCAGCCGGTTCCGGAGCGTGAGTACATCGTTCCTCACGAGGCAATGGTTGACGTCACACAGACAATGGCTTGCATCCAGTGCGGCGCCTGCGTCTCCGACTGCCTTTCAATGGAGATGGACCCACTGTTCGTCGGTCCTGCAGCACTTGCCAAGGCATATCGATTTGTTGGTGACCCACGCGACGCTGAGCACGAGACACGCCTCAAGGATCTCTCCGAGGACAAGCACGGCATATACGACTGCACACACTGCTTCAACTGCATCGAAGCCTGCCCGAAGGGTGTCGCTCCGATGAGCCAGATCATGCGTCTTCGCCGCCGCGCCGGTTCCGACTTCGGGATTGACGATCGCAACAACGGCCACCGTCACGAGACCGCGTTCGTTAAGAACATTCGCAAGAACGGACTGCTTCACGAGGCTGACTTGCTGCCTGATTCATACGGTGGAAAGTTCCACCCTCGCGCCGTCCCCGAGCTGATCGGCTCGCTGCCAGTAGTGCTGAGAGCCCTTCGAACAGGCAAGGTAACCCTGCCTAAGGCGCTCCTCCACCAGCACAAGGCTTCGCCCGAGATCAAGCGCATCTTTGAAACCGTCGAAGGCCGCGATCAGCGTCTTGAGTACAACATTTACATCTCAGGCAATGAGGATGACCTTGCCGATGACCCGTCCGATCAGGGTGGCGAGGTTGCCGTAATGGTTGAGGAGACCGTCGTTGTCGAGCAGGCAGCAGAAGAGGTCGTAATTGTCGAGGAAACAGTCGAAATCGACACCGAGGAGAGCTCACCGTGAAGGTCGCCTACTGGCCCGGCTGCGTAAGCCGCGGCTTCACCCCTGAACTACACGGATCGATGCAAGCAGTCGCACCTTTGCTTGACCTTGAGCTGATCGAACTTGACCGCGCCTCCTGCTGCGGAGCCGGCGTAATCGCCGAATCAAACCAGGAGCTTGCCGACACACTCAACGCTCGCACACTGGCGCTTGCTGGCCAGACCGAGGGCGAGCTGATGATGAACATCTGCTCAACCTGCCAAGGCGCGCAGAGCGAATGTCAGGAACGGCTTGACGCAAGTGGCGAGTACCGCGAGCAGATCAACTCCACCCTTGAAGCTGAAGGACTCGCCTACGAGAAGGGTCTGGTAACAAACAAGAACTTCCTCTGGCTGCTGGTTGAGGAGATCGGCCTTGACAACCTCAAGAAGAGGGTCAAGAAGCCGCTTACAGGGCTTAAGGTCGGCCCCTTCTATGGCTGTTACATCGTCCGCCCAACCGACCGGCTTGGCATTGACGACGAGCATCCTCGCGACACCTACATGGAACAGGTAATCGAAGCTCTCGGTGGCGAAGTTATTGACTATGCCGGTGTCCACAAGTGCTGCGGCTTCCCGATCGTCACAATGAACAAGCAGGCCTCAATGAAGATGGCCGGAACTCATCTTGCTGACGCAACTGACGCCGAGGCTGACTGCCTGGTTGTCCCCTGCCCACTCTGCCACCTGAACCTTGATCTTCAGCAGCCGATTGCGGCTGCCGCAGTTGGCCGTGACCTCTCAATGCCGGTTCTCCACCTGCCTCAGCTTGTGGGCCTTGCCTTTGGCCTTGAGCCGAAGGAACTCGGCATGCAGCGCCATGTGATCAAGCCGACCTCAGTGATCGACTGGTCAACAGCGGTTGTCGGCGCAGCCGACGGCGCCCACGCCGGCTGGTAAGCACCTCCACAAGGGCTCAGCTGCTGGTCGTAAGACCGCGCTCAACGAGCAGCTCTGCAACCTGAACGGCATTTGTGGCTGCACCCTTGCGCAGGTTGTCGCCAACAATCCACATGTTCAGCGAGCGCTCGGCGCTCTCATCACTGCGAATCCGGCCAACCAAGACCTCGTCGCGACCGCTGCCATCAATTGCCATCGGGTAGACGCCCGCGGCTGGATCGTCAACCACGACGACTCCCGGAGCCTCTGAAAGCAAGGCCCGTAACTGATCTGGCGTAGCGGCTTGCGAAGTTTGGATGTTGACCGACTCAGAGTGGCCGTTGATAACCGGAACGCGCGCGCAGGTCGCCGTAACGCGCAGCTCTGGCAGGCCAAGAATCTTGCGAGTTTCAGCGATCATCTTGCGTTCCTCAGTCGTGTAATCGTCTCCATCCTTGAAGCTCTCAACCTGGGGAATCACATTGAAGGCGATTTGATGGGGGTAGACGGCGGCCGCCTGAGGACTATCACCGGCAAGCACCGCTGTAGCCTGACTCCTCAGTTCATCGAGCGCCTTCACGCCTGTGCCCGACACCGCCTGATAGGTCGAGAAGATGACGCGATCAAGGCCAAAGGCGTCAAGGATTGGCTTGAGCACGACCATTGCCTGCATCGTCGAGCAGTTTGGGTTGGCAATAATGCCTGAGTGGCCAGCAAGAGCGTCGCCATTAACCTCGGGAACGATCAGCGGCACATTTGGATCCATCCGCCAGTGGGATGAGTTGTCAACAACAACAGCGCCTGCACTAACAAAGCGTGGCGCCCACTCGGCCGACACCGATGAACCAGCACTAAACAGCGCAAGGTCAAAACGGTTTAGGTCGGCGCTCGCAAGGTCCTCAATTAGTCTGCCGCCAACCTCAGTGCCAGCCGATCGGGAACTGGCCAGCGGCGTAATCGAGCTGGCCGGGAACTGACGCTGCTCAAGCAGCTCAAGAATCGTCCGTCCGACAGCACCGGAGGCTCCAACGACGGCAACTGCTGGGCCGTTACTCAACGCGCTGCCCCATGCGGCTGTTCGCTGTCGGACTGATCCTCTCCGAGCGCAAATGCGGCATGCAGCGTCCGAACCGCATCGGCAACGCGGTCGGCCGAAACAACGCAGGAGATCTTGATTGGCGAGGTGGAAATCATCTCGATGTTGATGCCCTGCTCACCGAGCGTTCTAAAGACTGTCGCAGCTACACCTGGATTTGATCGCATTCCGGCGCCAACGACCGAAACCTTGCCCATCTTTTCGTCCCAGGCAATCCGTTCGATTCCTTGGCCCTCAAGGATTCCCTCGAGCACTGAGCGAGCATCGCGGAGGTCCTCGGAGGCGACCGTAAAGCTCATGTCAGCCTTGCTTCCCTCGCTCTCCGGCTCGTTCTGAATGATCATGTCGACGTTCACGCCTGCGTCGGCAAGCGCGCCGAAGACCGCTCCGGCAACGCCTGGCGAGTCTGGAACGCCGATCAGAGTTATGCGCGCCTCATCGACTGAGTGCGTTACAGCGGTAATCAGTGGGTTTTCCATGCTGTCCTCCTCCCCGACGACGATTGTGCCGTCGCCCTCGTCAAACGATGAACGGCAGTGGATCCGCACACCATGGGTGCGCGCGTACTCCACAGACCTTAGTTGCAGAACCTTCGCCCCGGATGACGCCATCTCGAGCATCTCCTCAAATGAGACGGTGCTGAGCTTGCGGGCATCGGGAACAATTCGTGGATCAGCGCTAAAGACACCGGCGACATCGGTGTAGATCTCGCAGACCTCAGCGCCTAGTGCTGCTGCAACGGCAACAGCGGTCGTATCCGATCCACCGCGCCCGAGCGTCGTTACATCCCGCTCGATTGAAACCCCTTGGAAGCCAGCCACGAGAACTATCTGGCCCTCGTCAAGCGCTTCGCGGATCCGATCTGCCCGGACATTGACAATCCTTGCCCTCGTGTGCGAGGTGTCAGTAACGATTCCTGCCTGCGAACCGGTCAACGAGATTGCCTCGTAACCAAGGTCGCGGATTGCCATTGCGCAGAGCGCGCAGGAGATTCTCTCGCCGGTGGACAGCAGCATGTCCATCTCTCGTGGATCCGGCGCGGCCGAGATCTCCTCGGCCATTTCAAGCAGTTCATCGGTTGTGTCACCACGGGCAGAGAGGACCGCGACGACCTCATCACCAGCCGCACGGCGATCAACGATCCGTTTTGCGGCAGCCTTGATCCGTCCCGCATCGGCAACGGAACTGCCGCCAAACTTCATCACGACTGTTGAAGTCACAGTCCGCAGGCTACCTGTCGGGCGAGTCCTCTTGACTTGTCCGGACGGAGCCTCCCGCAGATCAGCCGACGAGGCGTCGCCCGGTCATCGCTCGACCAAGCGTCAACTCGTCCGCGTACTCAAGATCGGCGCCAACCGGAAGGCCGCTTGCCGGCCTAGTTACCTGTAAATCAGTGACTCGTTCGCGGAGTCCGGCAGCAATGTGCAATGCAGTTGCTTCACCAGTAGTTGTCGGGTTCGTAGCAAGGATTACCTCGCGAACTTGACTGCCCTCAACCCGCGAATAAAGCTCGCTGATGTGAAGGTCCTGTTCATCGACGCCATCGATCGGCGAGAGCGCGCCGCCAAGCACGTGGTAGCGCCCGCGAAATTCGCCAGTCCGCTCAATCGGGAAGACATCCTGTGACTGCTCAACGACACAGAGCAGGCTGTCGTCGCGACGCTGGTCCTGGCAGACAGGGCAGAGCGGCCCCTCTGCAAGGTCAAAGCAGACCTCACACTCGCCGATCAGTTCACGAACCTCGGTAATTGCCAGCGCTAGAGCTGCCGCCTGCTCTGGCGGCGCCCTGAGGATGTGGAACGCAAGTCTTGATGCCGTGCGCCCGCCAACGCCGGGAAGCCTTGAAAGCTCTGCGATCAATCGTTGAATCGGTGGTGCGTACACCGTCAGTCCGCTGTTTCGGGAGCTTCGGACGCTTCAGCGGCCGCTGGCTGACTCGGCGCCTCGCTGACATCAATCTCACTTCCACCGAAGTCACTTACAAGCCGCGCAACCAGTTCATCCTCACCAAGCAGCTCTTCGGCAACCGATGGGAGTCCCTCACCAAGCACAAACTCAAGCTTCGGTCGTGTTCCCGTGATCTCGACGAAACATGCTGTGATTGCCTCTCTGCAGCGCTGATCATCTGCCTTCCGTCGGTGGAAGTCGGCATCGGTCGGGAACTCAATCGTTACAACCTCATCCGTCACGGCTGAGGGCCGTGCACGTTCGAGTAGTGCTGCAACCATCGGGCTGTCGGTCCGCAGCGCCGAAATAACCTCAGGCCAGAGAGCGACTGTCTCCTCAAGTGAGGGCGCTCCAACAGATTGGGGCGGGCTCACGGCTTCAACCGGAACTGGATCCGGCAGGGCCCTCAAGGCGGCGGCAGCTCCACCCTTTTCGACTGACTCAGCCCGAATGGGAGATGCTGGTGCGCTGCTATCTAGCGGCGCTGCAGGAGCCTTCATCTCTGGACCAGATGGCTGAGGCGAGGCGACTTGTAATGCCTCTTGAGCCTCAGTTGGCGAAGCCGCTTCCGCGACAGGAGCGGCCTCAGGGGCGGGCCGTGTTCGCGAACCTCCCCCGGCGACCCGCTCCTCAAGACGATCAAGGCGTGCGGCAAGGCTCTCGTTATCGCCACCCTCACCCTCAGCAGCCTTTACCAACAGCAGTTCCAGCCGCACGCGAGCGTCAGCACCATCACGGATCGCTGCCTTCGCCTCAGCGATCAGGTCAAGCATGCCGATTGTTCGCCTGCGCCCGAGCGCCTTGGCTTGACCAGCTAGGCGCTTGTCCTGATCAGGTGAAACGGACAGTTCGATTGGAACTTCGCCAGCAAGCTCAACAAGCAACAGCCCCCGGCTGTGTGCCTCAAGGTCGTCGAGGAACAGGCGCAGGTCGCGCCCCGACTCGGAGATTCCTGCAGCTGCTCGGACGGCTCCCGCTGGATCGTTGGCGATCACCGAATCGAGCGCTTCGAAGCGAAGTTCAGCATCAACTACTCCGAGTACATCGAGCGCATCACCAAGCGAAATCGCCGCGCCCTCTCCGGCGTAGGTTGAGAGTTGCTCGAGCGTGCCGAGCGCGTCCCTGAATGAGCCTGAAGCCGAGGTCGCAATCAGCTGTACAGCTGCCGGCGGTGCGTCGATTCCTTCAGCAACCGCAACCCTTGAGACAACCTCGGCAATCTCAGCTGCTGAAGGGCGTTTGAAGTCAAACCGATGGCAACGGTCTACGACAGTAGCCAGGACTTTGTGCGCCTCAGTGGTTGCGAGCACAAAGACCGTGCTGGGCGGCGGTTCCTCAAGTGTCTTAAGGAACGCATTCCAAGCCTGTGGAGTAAGCATGTGCGCCTCGTCCAGTACATAGACCTTGGTGCGACCGGAGATAGACGCCAGTGCGACCCGCTCGCGCAGATCACGGATGTCATCAACGGAGTTGTTTGATGCGGCGTCCATTTCGACAACATCAAGTGATGTGCCGTCTGCGATCGACACACAGGAATCACATGTCCCGCATGGATCGGCGCCCTCGCTTGCCTCACAGTTGAGTGCGGCAGCAAGAATCTTCGCCATGCTGGTCTTGCCGGTTCCACGCGATCCAACGAACAGGTAGGCGTGGTGGACTGACTGACGGTCAATCGCGTTACGCAATGTGCGGGTGATTGACTCCTGGCCTACGACATCGGAGAAGGTGCGTGGGCGGTGACGGCGGTAAAGCGACGGAGAGGACACGAACCGCTGACTCTAGCGTTATCCGCGGCGCTCGCCAGCAGCCTCTTCGACCTGCCAGAGGAGTGTCCGTTGAAGCCCGTCGAGCAACTCAATCTGTGGCTTCCAGCCGAGCACCGTGGAGGCTCGCGAAGCATCTAGGCAGGAGCGACGAACCTCGCCATCCCGCTCTGGCGCGTGTTCGGTTGACAGTTTCCGGTCTGGATCAGCTTCGGAAATGATCGCTGCGAGCTGATTGACGGTTGTCTCAGATGATGACCCGATATTGAACGAGCCGACAACGTCGCTTGCTGCAGCCAGCCGACATGCCGCGGCGACATCCGAGACCTCAACAAAGTCACGCGTCTGTTCACCGTCGCCAAAAATCAGAGCGCGGTTGCCCTCAAGCAACTCACGGCAGAAAATTGCGACTACGCCTCCCTCACCTAGCGGGTCCTGTCGTGGTCCATAAACATTCGCCAGCCGCAAAGTAATCGTGCTGAGACCATGAAGCCGCGCGTAGAGGGACCAGTGGAGTTCAGCCGCGTACTTGTTTACTCCGTAGGGACTCATCGGTCGCACTTCCGCGCCTTCGGCAGTCGGATAGCTGTCGGCCTCCCCGTAGATTGCGCCCCCGGTCGAGACATATACAAGCCTTTGAACGCCGTGATTGCGGGCCGCCTCAAGTACTGAAAGCGTCCCGAACAGGTTTGTTTGCGCATCCTGCTCTGGATTGCTAACCGACCGTCGAACATCAACCTGAGCGGCAAGGTGGTGAATCGCAGCAGGCTTTAGGTCGGCAACGAGTTCGTCAACAAACCGCTGGTTGGACACATCGCCATTTACGAGCTCTGCACCGTTCGCGATTGCGGCATCGAGATTGCTCTTGCGGCCGGTTGAGAGGTTGTCGAGCACAACTACCTTTTGGCCTTCCGCAACCAGCGAATCGACAAGGTTCGAGCCGATGAAGCCGGCGCCGCCGGTAACTAGAACGGTCATTGGTTAGTTAGCCCAGCGCTGCTTCGCATAAGCCCAATCTACCTACATTGCTGCCCTTGCGACCGCTAACCTTGTTGACGGATGGGCGCCAACACTGAAACTCCATCAAACCGGAGCGAGACTCTCAAAGCCTCACCGCGGATGTTCAAATCCGACCTGCTCGACCGTTTCTCGAGAGTTCACCCGATTGTCCCGCTGATCATCTTCGTGCCGGTGATTTGCGGCCTTTCGATCGCCGGTGGGATCGCTGTCGGCCCGCTCAGCGCCGCGCTCTGGTTTGCCGGTGGCTGGCTGTTCTGGACGCTGACCGAATACTGGCTGCATCGGATTGTCTTCCACTTTGATGCTGACAACGAGTGGGCACACCGCTTCCACTTCATGATTCACGGCGTCCACCATGATCATCCGAATGACCCGCTGCGCCTTGTGATGCCACCCGGCGCCAGCATCCCTCTTGCGGCTGGCTTTCTGGCCCTCTTCTGGGCGATTCTGCCGGCTGGGGCGTGGATGATCTTTGGCGGTGGCTTCCTTTCCGGCTACCTGACCTACGACATGCTTCACTTTCATGTCCACCATCATCGCCCGCGCACTGCACTTGGTCGCAAACTTCGCGAGCTGCACATGCGCCATCACTTTCAGGATCACGACACCGGCTTCGGCGTAAGCGCACCGTTCTGGGACAACGTCTTTGGCACAAAGCCAAAGCCGCGCCGCTAGTCGGCCAAAGCCGCGCCGCTAGCTCCCCAGACCCATATCGCTAATACGGGGGCGCTAGTAAGCCACCGCCGATACTCGAACTGATCTACTGACCTCGGTCAGAGTCGAAGCTGCTGTTAGGGCATAGAAAAGCCCGCCCCCTGAGCTGTCTTGCTCAGAGGACGGGCCTCCCGTAATGCTCGAACTGATCGCCCCCCGACGATCAGTTGCTGCCGCTAGCCGAGTGAGCCGTAACCCTCTGCTGGCTTCCCGGTAGCTTCAATCGTGCGCGGCGTGGTTCCTGCGCGTGCCCTGCTCACCTGGACAATCCTTCCACCGGAGCGGTAGAAGATCTTGCTGTTGGTGGCATTCTTGAATGTGCAGCCACGGGGAAGGTAGTTCTCCGTTGGATCAACATTCAGGCCCTTTGACCAGTCGAGCGTGAAGTACTTGCTCTCGATCTGGGCATCAATCGGAATTGACACATTGCCCTCTGGGTCAGCAACAGTGGCAAGGAATGCCGGGCCGCTGCCCCACTTGCATGGCGAGTCAACTGATACCGATCCGGTCATTGCATTGCCTGACTGGACTGGAATTGCACGCTTGCCTGAGTTGATCGGCATTCCGAGGCTTCCTACCTTGAGGTAGTCGGCATCAACGAATGCTGAAGCTGCGCCTGTTCCGGTTGCAACCTTCCTGATGTACCAGTCAGCAGCGGATACCGTAGCGTAGGTGTTTGCCCCACTCTTCGTGTAGACCGAGGCCGTTCCCTGCATCTGGCAGCCGATTCCCTTGCTTGGTACGCCGCCGTTGCAGCCCTGGACCTGCCCGAAAGCCGGATCACCTAGCGGCGTAAGAACTGGTGGCTCAGTGTCGAAGCTGTTAATCATGCGATTAAGGGCAATGAAGCTGTAGCCGTTTACAAGCGACGGGTAGCTGACGGTCAATGACTTGTTACCACCAACCTGCGGTCCGGTGTAGGCGATGTCTGTACCTGGCGTTGTTCCGTCACACTCAGGATAGGTTGCTGTGGCGTTGTGGATGCAGGAGAGGTCGGCTGAGGTGATCTCATCCCACTTGCCACTCGTGCCAGGTACATCGCTGCCGGTTGTTGCGGCATTGGCCTTGAAGTACTTGACCACCGTGCTGATCGTCTTCTTGACGACATAACCGGCTGGGAACTCACCAGCAACACTTGTCGCGGCCTTTGAGTCCGCTGCCCATGAAGCGGCGGTATCTGCGCTCAAACGCGACCAGACAATGACTTGGTTTGACTCCCCGTCAAGCGCCGGCTTGCTCGGCTCATTCGCTGAAGTGACAGCTGTTGCAGCCTTGTACCAGGCCTTTTCAGGCGCGTACCAAACGATGTCGGCTTCGACATACGAGCCGGCAGCCCACGTGCCCTTGTTTGAATCGCCGAGTGTGTCAACGACACTTGTGGAGTTGTAGTCGACGCAGATGATCTTGTAGCCAATTTCACCATCCGCAGGGCTGAGGACATCGGCGGACGCCGTGCACTCAGGTGCATAGTTCTGGGCGGCTCCAGCTGCTGGTACACCAGCGACGCCGGCAACTGCCAGAGCAATCAAAGCTGCTAGTGGATACTTTTTCGAAAGGCGCACGTGGGTGTCTCCTTAGTGTGTGCGAAAGGACTGATTACTCCACTAGTTTCGTTGGGCTTCCGTCGCCGCGTGTGAACTACCCGTGACCGGGTGGTAAAACCGGTCAACCCGCTATGAGCGCCTTGAAGCCGCTCAGCTACGCGGAAGGCCACCGTTTATTGCGTTTTGGTCGCTACTTTCAGGGGTGCCGGTGTCCAGCAGCCGCTCACCGCACTGCCAGCAGAAGGTTGCTCCGCGAGCGTGCAGGGAACCGCAATAGCGGCAGGCGCCAGATGCCGCAGCATCCTCGAGTCGCAGCAGCCGCTCAGCCTCTGCCAATTCGGCATCAACCCTCTGAAGCTCCGCCGCGCGCTTTGTCACAACATCAAGGCGGTAGTGGTCACGGATCGCCATCTCGTAGACCATGCCACCGAGGTCGTACTGCATCTCGCCGAACTCCTGCGCGAGGTCGTCGCGCTTCTTGCGGAGCGCAGTCAGCGGTACAACCGGCGCTGCCGCTGCATCAGCAGCCTGCTGAGCGGCTTTCTGGGCTGGGAGTCTGCGTCGGATTGACTCGGGAAGATTGTCGTTGATTGCCATTTTATTCGCTCCTTGCTGTTGAAAGTTTGGTCTACCCGTTAGCGGGCTGGGAAGACTTCGCGACCCATTGGGTTTGCGCCATCGCTGCCGCCAAGTGGCTTTGGCTGGCCAATTGCACCGACGAGTCCGAGGCGAGTTTCGATCGTAAGTAGCAGTCCATAAGTGTCGTAGGCGGTCGTGTTCGAACCACCGGCCTTCGTGAACGGCGAGAGCACCAGCGCTCCAACCGCTGGCTGAGTGCTTATTGCTGCCTTGTGGCCGTGGCGGGCTGCCTTTGGCGCCTTGTCCCACATCACGAACGCCGCGCCATCCTTCTTAAAGATCGTCGAGCCCGCGAGCGTGGTGCCGATCGTCTTGTCGAGGAATGACTTGAGTGCCTCAGGCCCTCCGTGCGTCTTGCCATCCGGGCAGGTGAGCGTCGCATCGGTGCGGCAGCGTGATGGGATGATCAGGGTGACCATCGGGAAGGCGCTCGGCAGCGACGGATCAATCTGTGCAGCATCCTCGCTCGCAGCCTTTGTCAGATCAGCGCCAAGCATCGAGATTGGTCTCGTTGAACCTTCGTGGGAACCCTTGACAAAACAGAGCGCTGAGCGGGATGGATCCCAGCTACCCGCAGATGGAAGCGTCTTGGTTATGCCCTGGAACCACTGCAACGGATTGTCCTGCGCAGGTGGAGTTCCGTCGGACCAAACCGGTGCAGGCTTGCCAATCTCCAAGGGACTGCAGAGATCCGTATAGGCGTCGTCTTCAGGAGTCTCTACATAAGCCCTTGTCCCTCCATCCACGGTGCCCGACAGCGGGGATACAAGGTTGATCAAATCGGTTGCGTCGGCGCTGGAGCTCGGTGGAACCACGCAGCCATCAGCTGCTGACGCAAGTGCCAGCGGGCCCGTGCAGCCGGCTTCCATCGCTGCGGTTGGCGTAATTCCGCTAAGCAAAGCAATCCGGTTAGCGACCCCACTGGCAGATACCTGACGGAAGCCCTTCAGCAGGAACCCCTGCTTGCGAATGCCATCAAATGCTGTCTTGTAGTCAACCGACGCTGCAGTTGCACGCGGGCGGGCGACCTTGGCAGTGCTCGCAGCAACAAGCGACTGCCCAGCAACGCCACCGGGCAGCATGACGACAACCAGATGCTTAAGCGAAGGATCAGTCGGCGGAACGACGACATCTGGTCCGGGCCCCGGGTCGGTAACGCCTGGATCTGTCGGCGCTGCTGGCAGCGGAGCGGCTGGCGCGAGCGGTGCTGCTGGCAGCGGAGCCGGTGTTGTCCCCGGATCTGCGACCACGGGATCAGCGGCTGGCCCGACCGCAGGAGCACCGGCAGCCTGAACGATGATCACCTTGCGCTGGGCAGCAAGTGTGTCGGCTGACGGCGGGCCAAATGCCGAGCCGAGAATCGCGCCGAGCATCAGCAGTCCCAATCCCGCGGCTGCGACCGGCCGCGAGGCAAAGGCTGCAGCAAGCGTCATCGGCCCACCAGCGGACGCCCCAACTGCTCCCGCGCCCGGATCTGGGTCGCCAACGGGCGGCTCACTCGGAGCCTCGACCGGCGGCAGGCTACCCTCATAGTCGGCTGCCAACGAAGCGGTTGCCAGCGCAGCCAGAACCGGCCCCGCCTCAACCCGCGGAGCCCTCAGCCGCGCGCCGCAGTTCAGGCAGTAACGCTGTGAGGACTCAAGTGGCGCAGCGCAAGTGCGACAGGACCCGGCAGGGCCCGGCGAATCGGGTTGGGGGGTTGAGCTGCTGGTCAACGGCTTTATGACCTTCCCTTAACCGAATGTTCCAGTTGGCGCAGTGCCGCCACCGGCAGGCTTGCCATCAGGTGCAACTTGTTTACCGGAGGTAACGACCTTGTTCGGAATCTTCAGCGATGCCTTTGAGCACTCCTCGGGCGTAGAGCATTTGTCCGATTTCGCAACCGCAGCCTTATCGGCAGCTGTCGCAACGGGAGCTGGCCCTGTTGGCTTGTCGGCAGTTGCCGCAGCCTTTGCCTTGCCCTTCGCTTTGCCGGCCGCCGCGCCGCCCCCTGCGGTGTCAGCGGTTGCGCCGCCGGCAGGAACCGTAATCACCTGCGGTGCGGCTGCAGCAACAGGGG
>Ga0194041_10000677_pt1 | contig 13925 bp, 6 predicted proteins | sample JunL449m_MetaG_FD_160082 | JGI IMG/M metagenome (GOLD analysis project Ga0194041, IMG submission 160082) | Anoxic zone freshwater microbial communities from boreal shield lake in IISD Experimental Lakes Area, Ontario, Canada - Jun2016-L442-9m | ecosystem: Environmental > Aquatic > Freshwater >...
TCTCGAACGGCTTGAGCGAGTTGTTCTTGGTAGGCCTCTTCTGCACTAGCAATGCCGGGAACCCCCGGGGCTGCCGTCCACCAAGTCACCATCGAGGACGGGTAAATGTCATTGGCCGCAATGATTCCAATTCGCTGCCCGTTGACCTCTTTGATGTACGGGGCGTAGGCCTCGGTGTCGTCTTTGCCGATTCCAATGATGGGCATCTTGCCCTTGGCCTTTACGCGCAGCGTGTCTGCAAAGCCCTCTTTGCCAAAGTCCATGCCGTGGTTGTTGGCCATGGTGACCACATCCACTCCGGCTGCGCCAAGCGAGTCCAGTGCTTGTTCGGGAACCTGAAACGTGAACTGCTTGTTGACTGCAGTGCCACCCGTGCCAACAGCAGTCTCGACATTGACCATTGAAATATCAGCAGCAGACATGACTGGCGCAATCGCAGACAACAGGCCGGTGGTGTTTGACACCACCGAGCTGCTCAGGCCCTCAAAGCTGGCATCACCAGCAAAGGCGATGGTGACAGCCTCGCCGCTCCCCAGAGGACCCGCCTGCTTTGCAGGCTCGGTGCTCGTAGTCGTGTCACCGTTCGTATCAGCGGTCGTATCAGCGGTCGTATCTCCATCACCTTGTGCAGTTTTGACCTCATCCTTGGACCCGGAACACCCAAAACTCAGCAGCGTGGCGGCTAGCACGGCAAAAATTACGAACAAGCGAGTACGAGTCATCAGCCCCTAAGAGTACCGGAGCGTTGAATCCGCCTTGGGACCATTGCCATCTGCGACTAACTTTAAGTTCCGTACGTGATCGGCTCTGAGCAGTGTGGCTCAGCCGATCAGGTACATGCAGCAACGTCGCTGCCCTGCAGCCAAAGTTGCCTGCAGCGCGTCTGTCTCAATCGGCTCGCTAGATCCGATCCCCGTGGCCAGAATTTCACCTGTGTCCACATGTATCTCAGGAAGCATCATGTCTCAGCATCTCCCCGGTAAAACGGGGCTTTATCAGCCCGAATTTGAACATGACGCCTGTGGCGTTTCGTTTGTAGTGGACCTGTATGGCCGCAAGTCCAGCGGTCTAGTCGCTCAGGGTCTGACTTCGCTCTGCAACCTTGAACACCGAGGTGCTACCGGGGCGGAACAGAACACTGGCGATGGTGCGGGCATCCTGATTCAGGTACCTGATGCCTTTTTGCGGGACGTAGTTGACTTTGAGCTTCCTGCAGAGGGTGCTTACGCAGTTGGTATTGCATTTTTGCCTCAGCAGCCTGATGACTGCGATGCGGCATGCAAGGTGATTCACGAGATCTGTGAGGCCCAAGGCTTGACTGTTCTCGGGTGGCGCGATGTGCCAGTGGATCCATCCATGGTTGGCTCCGCTGCTCTGCATGCAATGCCCACTTTTCGGCAACTCTTCGTGGCTGATGCTGCGGGCACCGAGACTGGAATTGTCCTTGACCGCCGAGCGTTTCTTGCTCGCAAGCATATTGAGCACGAGATTCTTGATGCTGATGGTGACCAAGCCGTCTACTTCGCCTCCCTCTCGGCGCGCACTTTGGTCTACAAGGGCATGCTCACAACGCCTCAACTCGGAGAGTTCTTCCCGGACCTGCAAGATGAGCGCATGGAGTCAGCGATTGCCTTGGTGCACTCTCGATTCTCTACGAACACCTTTCCCTCTTGGCCACTCGCTCACCCGTATCGATACGTCGCTCACAATGGCGAGATCAACACCGTGCAGGGCAACCAAAACTGGATGCGCGCCAGAGAAGCCCTGCTCGGATCTGATTTGTTCCCGGGCGGAAGAGATGCACTGGAGCAAGTGTTCCCGATCTGTACCCCTGGCGCATCTGACACTGCACGCCTAGACGAAGTACTGGAATTGCTGTGCCTCGGCGGATACTCGCTGCCGCACGCAATGCTCATGATGATTCCCGAGGCTTGGGAAAACCATCAACACATGGACCCAGCAGTGCGCGACTTCTATCGCTTCCATGCATGCCTGATGGAGCCTTGGGATGGCCCAGCCTCGGTCTGCTTCACTGACGGAACCGTGGTCGGAGCTGTCCTCGACCGCAACGGCTTGCGTCCGTCGCGCTATTGGGTGACTGATGATGGCCTAGTGGTCATGGCCTCCGAAGTTGGCACGCTCAACATCGACCCGGCAAAGATCATCCAGAAGGGCCGGCTTCGCCCCGGCCGCATGTTCTTGATTGATACCGAACAAGGCCGGATCATCGAGGATTCAGAGATCAAACAACAACTCGCCGCTGAGCATCCTTATAACGAGTGGCTCAAGGCTGGCATGAAGCACCTTGATGACCTTCCCGAGGTGTATCACGTGGCGGAGCTTCCCCGAGATGTGCTGCGCGAGCAGCAGACCTTTGGTTACACCCATGAAGAGATCAAGATTCTGATCGAGCCCATGGTCAGAAATGGTGGCGAGGCGCTCGGATCAATGGGTACCGATACACCCATTGCTGTTCTCTCTGACCGATCCCGGTTGTTGTACGACTACTTCAAGCAACTGTTTGCGCAGGTCACGAACCCGCCACTTGACGGGATTCGTGAAGAGCTTGTTACCTCGGCAAGTCGGATGATTGGCCCCGAGGGCAATCTGCTCAAGCCCGGCCCCGAGAGTTGCCACCTTCTTGAGTTGCCTCACCCGATTATCGATAACGTCAGCCTTGATCGAATCCTGCATATCGAAGAGGCCGATCCGCGGTTCAAAGCGCATACCGTGCGCACCTTGTTCCCTGCGTTCTCGGGCGGCGATGGCCTGCGGCGAGCGTTGGAGCGGATCCGCAAAGAGGTTTCCGAGGCAATCGCCGATGGCGCAAACATCATCATTCTTTCTGATTGGCATTCGAATGAAGACCTTGCGCCAATCCCCATGCTGCTCGCAACGGCGGCTGTTCATCATCACTTGATTCGCGAAAAGACACGAACTCAGGTTGGTCTGATCATCGAGACCGGCGAAGCGCGAGAGGTGCATCACTTTGCGCTGCTCATTGGATACGGCGCTGCTGCGATCAACCCGTACTTGGCCTTTGACACGATCGAGCAACTGGTACGAGAAAATCGAACCACTATCACTGACTTTGAACTCGCCCAGAAGAACTACATCAAGGCGGTGGGCAAAGGCGTGCTCAAGGTGATGTCCAAGATGGGTATCTCTACAGTTGCCTCGTATACCGGTGCTCAGATTTTTGAGGCGATCGGTCTGAGCTCTGGACTAGTAGATGAATACTTCACGGGAACGGTCAGCAGGCTCGGTGGTATTGGACTTGACGAAGTGGCTGAGGAAACGCGCCTTCGGCACGCCCGTGCCTACCCGCTGCGCCCAGAAGAGCAGGCTCACCGAGATTTGGAATACGGGGGTGAATACCAGTGGCGCCGAGAAGGTGAGTACCACCTGTTCAACCCCAAGACGGTCTTTAAGTTGCAACACTCAACGCGTACCGGCCAGTACAGCGTGTTCAAGGAATACACCCAGCTTGTAGATGACCAGTCACGCAACTTGGCAACCTTGCGCGGCTTGTTCCAGTTCAATTCCGACCGTGCGGCCGTGCCGCTCGACGAGGTCGAACCCGTCTCTGAGATTGTCAAACGATTCTCGACAGGCGCAATGAGCTACGGCTCAATCTCGGCAGAGTCGCACGAGACGCTTGCTATCGCCATGAACCGTTTGGGAGGCAAGTCAAATACGGGTGAAGGTGGCGAGGATCCAGAACGCTATCTACCCATGCCGAATGGGGATTCCAAGCGCTCTGCGATCAAGCAGGTTGCCTCGGGGCGATTTGGGGTCACCTCCGAATACCTGACGAACGCTGATGATATTCAGATCAAAATGGCGCAGGGTGCAAAGCCCGGCGAGGGCGGCCAGCTTCCGGGGCACAAGGTGTACCCATGGATTGCAAGCACCCGATACTCAACGCCAGGCGTGGGGCTTATCTCACCGCCACCGCATCACGACATCTACTCCATTGAAGACCTTGCTCAACTCATCCATGACCTAAAGAACGCTAACCCCTCGGCTCGCGTCCACGTGAAGCTGGTGTCAGAAGTGGGAGTTGGCACTGTGGCGGCTGGCGTTGCAAAAGCCAAAGCCGATGTGGTGTTGATCTCTGGTCACGACGGAGGCACCGGAGCAAGCCCGCTCACCTCACTCAAGCACGCTGGTGCTCCGTGGGAACTGGGCCTAGCCGAGACCCAGCAGACGCTGGTTCTGAACGGTCTGCGCGACCGGATCGTGGTGCAAGCAGATGGTCAGATGAAAACTGGCCGTGACGTAGTGATTGCGGCGCTACTCGGAGCAGAAGAGTTTGGTTTTGCTACTGCCCCGCTCGTGGTTTCTGGCTGCATCATGATGCGTGTGTGTCACCTTGATACATGCCCTGTTGGCATCGCTACCCAGAACCCAGTGCTGCGTGAGCGGTTCTCTGGCGAGCCTGAATTTGTAGAGAACTTCATGCTGTTTATTGCCGAGGAAGTGCGCGAGTTGCTTGCTGAACTCGGCTTCCGCAGCCTGCAAGAAGCGATTGGTCATGCAGAGGTGATTGACGCTGCCGAGGCTGTAGGTCATTGGAAGGCAGCGGGCCTTGACCTGAGCCCGATTTTGCATGTTGTAGAACCACGCCCCGATGATCACTTGTCTTGGCATCGCAAACAAGACCATGGTCTTGCGGCGGCACTGGACGTGACTCTGATTGAGCAATGCGCTCCAGCGATTGAGCACTCTCAGCCTGTGCATCTTCGTCTTGGAATCCGCAATGTCAATCGCACTGTTGGTACCTTGCTCGGCCATGAGGTCACCAAGAAACACGGTGGTGCGGGCCTGCCTGCAGATACCATCGTGATCGACTTTGATGGTTCGGCAGGAAACAGCTTCGGAGCATTCCTGCCACACGGAATCACCCTTCGTCTACACGGTGATGCAAACGATTATGTGGGCAAGGGTTTGTCCGGTGGCCGAATTGTTGTTCGGCCACCAGAGGGAAGTCACGCTGATTTGGTTGCAGCCGAGAACATTATTGCCGGGAATGTCATCTTGTATGGAGCCACCCGCGGCGAGCTGTACTTGAACGGCAAGGTCGGCGAGCGGTTCTGCGTTCGTAACTCCGGAGCCACAGCAGTGGTCGAGGGCGTCGGCGATCACGCATGTGAGTACATGACGGGCGGGCGCGTCGTTGTGTTGGGATCCACCGGGCGAAACTTCGGTGCCGGTATGTCTGGCGGCATTGCCTATGTCTATGACCATGACGGCCAGTTCGCGACCAGGGTCAACTATGAGATGGTTGCCTTTGAAGCGCTTGACTCAAGCGATATCGAGTTCCTCAAGAGCAGCATTGAGCGTCATCAGTCCGAGACAGGGTCCGCTCGTGCGGGAGAGATGCTTCAGGATTGGGACAACGTGCTGGGCTCATTCATAAAGGTCATGCCAAAGGATTACAAGCGAGTGCTGCAGGCCATCAAGCGGGCCGAGGTCGAAGGAAGAAATGTTGACGAAGCAGTCATGGAGGCGAGTCAGTAATGGGTGACGTAAAGGGCTTTCTGAAGCATGAGCGGGAGCTACCAACTCGCCGCGCAGTTCCGGTACGACTCTTGGATTGGAACGAGGTCTACGAGGAGTTCCCAGAGGATCACCTGAAAGACCAAGCCAGCCGTTGCATGGATTGTGGTATTCCGTTCTGTAATAACGGCTGTCCGCTCGGAAACATCATTCCGGATTGGAATGACCTGGTCTACAAAGACCGCTGGCATGAAGCCATCGAGCGCCTGCACGCAACCAACAATTTCCCCGAGTTCACGGGCAGGCTTTGTCCGGCCCCGTGCGAGTCAGCCTGTGTGTTGGGAATTAATTCTGACCCGGTGACGATCAAGCAGGTTGAAGTCTCGATCATTGATCACGCTTGGGAACACGGCTGGGTGCACGCTGTTCGACCTAGTCGATTCACCGACAAGAAGGTAGCTGTAATTGGTTCGGGCCCCGCTGGGCTTGCAGTTGCACAACAACTCACTCGGGCTGGGCATTCCGTCATTGTCTTTGAGCGCGCAGATCGAATCGGTGGGCTGCTTCGCTATGGCATCCCCGAGTTCAAGATGGAGAAGCGGGTTCTGGATCGGCGTCTTGCGCAGATGCGAGCAGAAGGAACAGAGTTCCGGGTCAATATCGATGTTGGGGTCGACGTCACCGTGGCAGAACTGCAAGAAGATTTTGATGCAGTGGTGATTGCCACAGGTGCCACCCTTGCCCGAGACCTTCCGATTCCCGGCCGGGAATTAAAGGGAATCCATCAGGCAATGGAAATTCTACCGATGGCCAACCGTGCTCAAGAGGGTGACTGGGCAGTGGATGAGGTAGAGATCTCTGCCGCTGGCAGACACGTGGTCATCATCGGAGGTGGAGACACCGGCGCTGACTGCTTGGGAACTTCGCATCGTCAAGGTGCCGAGGCCGTCTACCAATTCGAGATCATGCCGCAGCCTCCAGAGGCTCGTCCCGGTGCAAACCCGTGGCCCACCTGGCCATTCATCTATCGCACATCCTCGGCTCACGAAGAGGGCGGGGATCGCGTCTTTGCAGTGAACACCATTGAGTTCCTTGGCGATGACGAGGGCCGCGTGCGGGCGTTGCGCTATGCGCAGGTTGAGCAAGTTGTTACCGATGGCCGCATGAGCTTTGAGCCAGTTGAAGGCTCAGAGGTGGAACTCAAAGTTGATCTTGTGCTGTTAGCGATGGGCTTTACTGGGCCAGAAACGAACGGACTGCTCGATCAGTTTGAGGTTGCGCTTGACCCTCGCGGCAACGTGCAACGAGATGATGATTGGGCAAGTTCGGTTCCGGGCGTTTTTGTGTGCGGAGATGCCGGTCGTGGGCAGAGCCTGATTGTGTGGGCAATTGCCGAAGGGCGATCCTGTGCTGCCTCAGTAGACGAGTTCTTGATGGGCGAGACGTCACTCCCAGCACCTATTGCTCCCTCTGAGCGCCCTCTGGTGTGACCTTGTCGACTTCACCGACGCCGTTGCGGGTGGTGCTTGTCCACTGGAATCAAGTACAGGCATGTATCGAGACAATCGACCGGTTTCTGCACCGAGAGGTGCCTGTTCGAATCACGGTGGTAGATAACGGGTCTCGGCCAGAAGCGCTCGAAGAATTGCGCGGAGCAGTTCAGGACAGACAGTCACAAGTCAGCCTGATCGAAGTAGGCGCGAACGTCGGATTCGGTCCTGGTGCAAACCTCGGTCTGCGCGAGTTTCTTGCTGACTCCGAGGATGGCGATTGGGTTGTGCTTGCACCCCATGACGTTGACCCGTTCCCCGGCTGTCTGGCGGCCATGCTTGCAGAAGCTCAGGCTCAACCAATGGCCGGGCTGATGTGTGCCGATGTGGGCGATGGCATGATCCCAGTTATTGACCCCTACTTCGGCGGCATGGTCGTACCTGCAACTCACGTGCCTAGTGCGGCTGCTCCTGCTGGGGCTGCTCACTGGGAGGACGCGGCGTTTCCGCATGGCACGTTGATGATGTTGCGAAGAGATTGCTTGGCCGAAATTGGGCTGTTTGATGACCGGTTCTTCTCATACTGTGAAGAGGCTGATTTGGCACTGAGGGCTCGGGCCGCAGGCTGGAGTATTGGCCTGATCCGCGGGGCGCGAGTGCAGAACATCCATATTGGGTCCGGCTTGGCAGTGGTGGATTATCTGCAAACCCGAAACACCCTGCTGCTCGTGCAAGAGATGAGTGGCAATTACCATGCGTTTATTCGGGCTTGGTTCACAATCGTTCAGACCTTGCGAGGCATTCAGAAACCGTCAACACGCCCCATCATTTTTGATGCACGTGCACGAGTTATGGGTCTTCGAGACTTTGTGTTGCGTCGCTTCGGTCCGCCCCCGTCCAGCATTGCTGTTGCTCCGAGTCAGTTTGATCCGAGCATGCACGGAGCGAGGAACAACTCCAGCGCAGGCTGATTGCTACCAGCCTCAGGTTTCGTTGATCTGATTTCTGCCCAGACGGTCGGCTCCTGCGTCCACACCCGGCAACTGACTGGCAAAGCTGCCTACCTTCTCGGCGGCAAGCTCAGAGACGATTGCCTCGACCTCTACCCAGTTGCTGGCCCGCAAGCCATCCAAATCTCGGTTGTAGGGCTGGTCAAAAACAATCACCGTATTGCCCCGAGCGCGAAGTGCTTCCACATTGTGCGGGGCATCCTCAACATACGCATCTGCCTCGATCTCTGGCTTCCGGCCAAGAAAGCAGATATCTCGATACGGGATGCTCTTCGCGTCGAGCCAGTCAACCGTGTCGGAAACAATGAGCGCATGACCCCAGTTGGTGACAAGGCGATGTGTCACGATGCGGATCCAGACTCCGGCATCAGAGAGCCGCCACAGCGCATCAGAGGCTCCCTCCAAGGCGGGCATGTTCTTGAACATTCGGTGGTCTTGAACTGAGGTCTTGTGGAGTTCCAAGAACGAGTCGCGATTCAGGCCCCATTCAGAGAAGTCCCAGCTGACTTCAGTGGTCAGCGACTCGAGCCCTACATCCCATTCCAAAGATGCGATCCTGCGAAAAGCGTTGGTGTAATCAGCGCACACACCGTCGAGGTCAACACCAAGGACAAACTCGTTCATGGTTTCCTCCGGCGAGCTCTGCCTCGGCTGCGGGCATCCTGTGCCAGGACCTCAAAGTTGGCAACCGCAGCGTGCTCCCAGGTGAGCTCGGAAGCGCGATCGAGTGCCCCCTGTTGCAGTTGGCCGCGCAAGGTTGAATCAGTCAGAACTTGCGTCATGGTCTCGATGAGTTCATCATCGGTGTTCGCTAGCAGTCCGCTACGGCCAACCTCAACGGCATCTGCGTGGCCAGAGATATTGGTTGCAACGGTAGGGGTGCCACATGCGGCAGCCTCGGTCAGCGTCATTCCCCATCCCTCACGAATCGACGCCGAGGTTGCCACCCAAGCTCTTCGGTATAGCGAGCGAAGCTCTTCGTCGGTGACACGGCCAGCAAGTTGCACCCAGTCCTGAGCATGATGCTGCGCAATAGCATCAACGATGAGATCGCGCTCAAACCCTTCGCCAACAATCACGAGTTCTACGTCGGGAACATTTCTGCGAACCCCCGCCATGATTCGAATTAGCCGTGGAAAGTCCTTGACTGGAGTGAGTCGCCCAACTGCGACTGCTAGCGGCGTAGGCGACCGAGTTTCGCCGGGTGTAAAGAACGGGTCAACCCCGGGGGTGATGACCGTGACCTTGTCCTCATCGAATCCCAAGTCCTCTACTAGTTCCTTTTTAGAAGATGGGGAGAGCGTCACGATGGGTTGATGGCGATAGAAAGGTGGAGCGATTTTCTCCTCGATTGCCACGCCTACCTTTGCTACGGGACCTGGCAAGGTCATACCCCACATGGGGCCATGCACATGGTGTAGCCAGATGGCACGGGGACCGCGCCACCAGATCGGTGAACCAAAGGGCATGCCGTTCCAGATTTCAATGAGCCCATCACAAGGGCCAAGGCGCCCGGCTATTTCTGCCAGCGCAGAGCGCGGAAAAACCCCGTATCTGCCAGCCTTGCGAGACACGGTATAGCCATCTCTAACGGTGCTGCTTGGCTGACCCACAGCTGCGGAAGTGCGCATCGTGACCTGCACACCGCTCTGCGCCCAGATAGACGCGATGTTGTGAGCGTGTACTTCTGATCCGCCGGCTTCTTCATCGTCAAGGTCTCGCCATCCCAGCATGTGGACGTGACGTAGCCCAGCCGCTTCAGCTAAGTCCGAGATGGCGTTGATGGTGGTGTCGCTAGCGACCGGAGTCTGCACGAGTTGAATCTCCAGAGGCTGGCTATGGCCCACAGCGGTGCAGGCTCACAAGACGGGGTGAAGTTGGCACCTAGACTATCGCCCGGTTACTAGTACACATGCGGAGGACCCTTGAAGCTCACCGGAGAACGGCCCATGGAGGGTCAGACCCCAGATTCGTTGTTGGCGCTACACGCCGCTGGGTATCGAGAGGTACGAACGCGGGTCGGGTCGGGTCGAATGTTGGACTTGGGCTGCGGCCTTGCGGATGGCACGGTTGGGTTTGCTGCACAGGACCGCATGCTCGTCGGTGTGGACTACGACCAAGAGACTGCAGCGAGCGCCGTGAAGCTTCACCCAGATGTTGACCTGCGGACTGTCTGTAGCGATGGAGCAAAGCTGCCGCTGCGAACTGCTTCCTTTGATGATGTGTGTTCCTCACACTTGATTGAGCATTTCGTTGACCCCGAGTTTCACGTAGCCGAGGTTGCCCGTGTGCTCAATGATGATGGGCGCGCATTCTTTTTGACGCCCAATGAGCCCGCAGATTTTGAGAACCCGTACCACGTGTATTTGTTTTCTCCAGAAGACCTTCAAGCAATGCTGGGTCGGCATTTCAATACCGTGACCATCATGGGCCTTGATGCAACACCAGAGGTCAAGGCCGACTTTGAGAAGCGGCGAGCCATGGCCAACAAACTTCTGCGGCTCGATCCCTTCGGGATCCGTCACAAGTTGCCGCGATCGGCCTTTGTGTGGCTTCACGCAACAGGACGTCGCGTGGCCTACCGGTTTACCAATACCGAACAAGTAGGCGGTCAGTCCGGCATCACCGATGCAGAGTTTTTCACGACGGACAGCATCGATGCCTCCACGCTCGTGCTGATAGCCGTGGCTGAGAATCCCAAGCGCTAGGAACTATTCGCCTTTGGAGCGCAAATTCGACACATACTGTCGATTTTCCGCCCCAGACGCGCCGTTTGGCTTCGAGCGGAGGCCATCAACGGCTACATCCACTACAAGCAGAACAATGGCGAGCAGTCCCCAACTGTGGGTGATCTCAAACCACTTGGCCCAGTCAAAGTCCAAGCGATAGCCGTTGAGACCTTGTTTCAGCACGATGAAGGCAAAGGCAGCACCGAGTACGCCGACTGTGGCCAGGCGCAGGATGAACTGCCCCCGCGGGGCCAGCGCGGCGAGCAGCGTCAACGCAACCACTACAAGCGCTACCCATGGCCCGGCTACGAAGAAGGCCACTATCGCGGCACAGAGCGTTGTGACCGCAGCGAGTTTCAAGCTGAGCGTCGGCCCATCAGCCTGCAAGGGGGAGCTATACGCCGGGGACATATCTCGGGCGTCCTCAGTAGTGGAGGACTGCTGTTCCTTGGCATTGCGGCGACGCCCGCCGAAGATGAGGAGTGCGAGACAGACCAGAACCCCTAGGGCCGATAACGCGAGGCCTACCCACACCAGTCGCTGGGGAGCCCAGGTGATGTGCACCGTGGCGTTCTCGCCGACCTGTGCGGGGTCAACTTGCCAACCGTTTGCATAGCCATTGATCAAGGTTGGAACGCCAAGGTCTGTCCCATCGGAAGTCCTCGCTGTCCAGCCCGGACCGTAGCTTTGCCCGAGCACAACCCAATATGGCTTCTTTGCCGAGGTTGTTGTGATCTCGTAGGTGTTGCGGCCCTTGCGCTCAGTGGTCGATCTTGGCGGAGTTGGTCCTGGAGTTGGCGCGGACTGCAGCGTGTCAACGCCGGCACCGCCACCGGGAGCTGATGACAGGGTCACCATGTCCACATCAAAGCCAGTGGTCGATCCTGGCGAGCTCTGTAGAAGTGTCTCTCCGGCAGAAAGGGCGACCGGGTCAGAGGGCGGAGCGCAGGACTGCATGGTGAGAGAGGAACTAGCGAGCGCCTTGCCTACCGTGCCGAGAATCTGAAGGGGAATCGAATGATCGCCAATGGCAATAAGGTCAGAACGGCAGGTGGTTGGCAGCGCTGCATCGGGTGCGGGAGCAGCAACTACCGGCAGGTTGATCTCTGCAATTCCCACCGGCAGAACCGTCTCACCACCGCCAAACCAATCCGTAGAGGTTGCCTGATGCACTGCAGCAACGGTGATGCGAAAGGTACTTCCCGTGGTTGGCGCAATGGGCACGGTGAGCTGTTTTGTGGTTCCCCTTGCAGCGCCTGACCCCAGCGCAGTGCGCGGCAGGATTGCTTTGACCGGCGCAGCACCATCGGCCGAAACCGATACCTCCGTAGGAATCGAATGCTTCCCATCAGCGATCGCCGTAATGGACACCTCGTTGATGGTGATTGCCTGCTGGTAGCTGTACTGCACCCACTGCAGCGGGCCGTTCACCGGAGTCTGATAAGCGGTGGTTACGTCCCCGTCCACGGCAGTTGATGCACGCGAGCCCGGGTCATCGGGCAGACGGGCAGAAGAGTTCGCCGTTACTCCGCCTTGGGTAGCATCGGGTAAACCGATGATTTGATCGACGCGTTCATCGGGAAGCGATGCGGTCATCCGTGCACGCCCAAAGGGTGTAAACGCTCGGGGGGCAGGCCCAGAAACAATGCGTCGCATGGTGGGCTCTTCATCAGAAGCAATGACATCGCCGGGGTTTGAGGCTCGGCGCGCAAACACGTAGCTCAACTGATGACGAAGGGAATCTGTTCCCGCCGCCGCGAGCAGGTCTGTAGGTGGTCGGACTACCTCGGTGATCGGTCCGAGGCCCGGAATGGTGACTTCTGCAAAACCGACGCCCGAGGTTCCGCGATAGGTGGCCATCTCGCCGCGATCAGTGCCAGTGATCGTGATGCGCAACTCCTTAAAGCTGCGCTTCGGGAACTGAATTCTTTGCCCCGGACCGACTTGTGAGGTTTGGTCCAAGGTTGCAGAGATTGGGTCGCTGCCATCGAAGCTGAGTTGTAACCCGGTGATATAGCGATTTGCCCCACCTTGAACTTGCAGCAGGTTGATGAAATCGGTGGTGACAGGCTTGTCTAGGGAGATCTGCAGGAACTCGTCCACGGGGTCAGCAAAGGCAGCCACCCGCCATGCAGTATTTGGGTCGCCGTCTAGGGCATTCGCTGCCCGGTCACCCGCTGTATAGGTCACGCCGTTTCCATAGGTTGAAGCAGCAACGGTTGCGCCGCCGCGCTGCTCGACCACAGTCTGCTGGGCATCGCCCTCGTCAGGGAAGACCTCAAGGCGATTATCGGTGTTGTCTTTGACGAGCGGCACCTCGCCAGCGCGCTCGGTGTAGCCATCGTTGTCGCGCACAGCACCCCAACGCCGCGCCTGTTTGCGGTTTGTGTCAGTCACGATGAGCTCGGACTGAGGCGCTTCTATTTGCTGCTTCAGTGCGCTCTCATCGGCTGCGTACGATGCCGAGTACAAAATTGGGCGGTCGACCTGCAAGCCTCCCGAGGAGGCAAAATTGACGAGCCCTGCGGCGTTACCAGCAAGCAAAGTTGGCCCCTGTGCTTGAACGGTGCGCAGGATTGGGCGCGAGTCTTCGACGCGAAACAGCGTCACGGGCGCAGGGTCAGGCGTCGTGCTGGGCGTGTTGAACTCGAGCTCGTCATCTAAGGGGAGTTTGTCTGATGGAGTGTTGGGAGCGACTCGCCCAAACTGAGCAAACGGGTTGATCCCCGGAGCCTCTTTCAGTTCTTCAAAAGTTACTCGTGGGCGAGGCGTACGGAATCGCTCCTGTTGCAAGTCGGCACGAAGCAAAATATCGCCGACTCCCAACAAGCGTGCAAGGGGAGCAATTGCTGATGGCTCCACGCGACCGGATTGAAACGGCAAATCGAAATCATTGAGGAAATTTGCAGAGGCGGGGGAGCCGTATGGGATCAGTTCTCGGGCTGCGTATTCGCGATCAGTCAGCCCAGGTGTGATGGGGTCCACCGTATTTCCCCATCGGTACGAGGCAAAGTCGCTTCCGGGTAGCTCAAGCACTCGAGTATTTCGATCTCCTGCGTCGAGGGCCTCGGCGGCTTGAGTCCAGTACTCGGGAACGTTCTCGCTTCGGTCGAGGTTTCGATCAACCATCAACCCTTGAAACAGGGGGAGTTGGTTCAAACAAATCAGCAATAGCAGTGCTCCTGCTGCAAAGC
>Ga0194041_10000678_pt1 | contig 13915 bp, 15 predicted proteins | sample JunL449m_MetaG_FD_160082 | JGI IMG/M metagenome (GOLD analysis project Ga0194041, IMG submission 160082) | Anoxic zone freshwater microbial communities from boreal shield lake in IISD Experimental Lakes Area, Ontario, Canada - Jun2016-L442-9m | ecosystem: Environmental > Aquatic > Freshwater >...
GATTTCCTACTATGTTATATATTTCAAATTATGGGAAATCTTCAGAAGACTATGAGGACAGTAATATAAAAAATAAAGATAGAACAATTGACTCTTTTGTAGAATGGATAGATGAAAAACAAAAATCTGTGCAAAAAGGCGGAAAATGGAGCCGAAAATATAAAAAAAGTATTCGGTGCAGACATCCCAAAGGATTTTCTCAAAAACAATATTGCAAATCTAAATCTAAAAAAACCAAGAAGGCCAAAAAGGCCAAAACGCATAAACGCAGATAAAAATATAAAATTGATTTACATTTTAAAATTATATAATTATTAGTACAATAACATAATGAAAAGAGTTTTTCAAAATACAGACAGAACCGCATTTTTAGATAAGGGCATTTTTATAAATAAAGAATTATTAGAAAGTTGTATTACGGATATTGAACCACACCTAGAAGAACGACCAGAAATAATTCTTTTTGGAAGGAAATGTAAACAACAAAGAAATGTCGGATTCTTTTCAAATGAATCTATTGGATATAAATATTCAAAAAAAATGATGGAGTCTAAACCTCTATCAAAATCTATGAGTGATTTACTAATTATAATAAATACAATGATTGGTGCGGAATTTAATGGAATTTTAATAAATAAATATATAGATGGTAATGATTATATCAGTCCACATAGTGACGATGAATCATTTTTAGATAAGAGTGGCGTAGTTTCTATTTCATATGGGGCAGAAAGAATATTTCGTATTCGTAACAAGGAAACAAAAGAAATTGTATGTGATGAAATCACTAAACCTGGAATTATATTATATATGGGAGGTAATTTTCAAAAGTTATATACCCACGAAATACCAGTGCAGAAAAAAATTAAAGAATCCAGAATTTCATTTACATTTCGTAAACATAATATATAGGTACAAATAAAAGTAAATATTTCTACCACAAAAAACATACATATTCGGAATTATTTTGTTCATATTTTTTTTCTGGTTGGTATAAAATATTACACGCTTCTTTTATTGACATGCCTTGGTTTTTTTCCATGAATTCTAAAATTTCTTCTCGTGCAGAATTTTTAAAATATATAAGATTTTCTTCATTCCACCATAAAGAGTCTATCATATTCCTTTCTTTAAAATCAGTTATATTTGGAATTAATACAACATCTATTATGTAATCAAATGATACTTTTTTTTGTTTTCTCTGTATATGGGTAGTTTGTCTTGGATACGGATTAAGATTTTTATACGGATATGTATGCAGATTTTGTAATTTAGAAATTTTTGGTATAGTAGCATTTAATATAAACATAAAATGAAAGTATATTATAATTATAAAATTTTCATTTTATATCTTTACTAAACCCAAGTTATATAAATAATACAAATAATAATTTTATCAATATTATTACACAGTAATATAGAGTAATAAACAGTAATTATAATTATGGTTTTATGGTAATAAAGAAAAAATTGAATAATTATAAATGAGATAAATACAATTCACTAATAAATACAAGTAATTAATTGTACAATGGACCAAACATTTCGTATAACAGATTTTAATGTCTATAATGACAAGAACTCATATAATGATGATACAAGTGAGGAGGATGAAGAAACCAATAAATACAAGGATTCCTGCAAATTCTTAATTCAAATGTTTGGATTAAATGAACATGGCAAAACCTGTTCTATTATGGTGGAAAATTTCAAACCGTTCTTTTATGTCATGGTAAATGATTCTTGGAACCTTACTACTAAAGAAAGATTTTTGCAACATATCAAACAAAAAGTGGGAAAATATTATGAAGATAGCATTACAAATTGTATTATTGTAAAACGAAAAAAATTATATGGGTTTGATGGAGGAAAAGAACATAAATTTATTAAATTTGAGTTTGAAAATATGAATGCTTTTAATAAGACAAAAAACTTGTGGTATACTGAATATGGTCCCTCTGGTAGAAAATTATTACAAAACGGATATGTTTTTAATGATACCCATATTTTGTTATATGAAGCAAATATCCCTCCATTATTGCGTTTCTTTCACATAAGAGATATAAGTCCTTCTGGGTGGATTGCATTGCCCAATAAAAAAACAATAGTAGTAGATGAACTTTCCAAGAAAACAAGTTGTGATTATGAGTACATTATTGATTATAAATATATAGTGGCATTAAATAAATATGAGATTCGTGTTCCTTATAAAATATGCAGTTTTGATATTGAGGCAAGTAGTAGTCATGGTGACTTTCCGGTTCCCAAAAAAACATATAAAAAACTGGCTACAAATATCATGGAATATTTTGAAAATATGCAGCAACAATCTAATTCTAATTCTAATTCCAATTCCAATATAATGACAGAAGAGTTATACAAAAATACATTAAAACGAATAATCTTGTCTGCATTTGGATATGATAAAATGACTGAGATTGATGTAGTATATCCTATAAGAATTCCCAAAAGCCAAGAAGAAGTAGAAAAGATGATTGCAAGGTGGCTTGTAACTCCTATACGAAGCTTTGAAAAATCTGCAGAATTCACTAAAGTAAATACATTGGAGTCTATGTTTGAAAAAATGGGAAAAGCACTTGCCCACGATGAGGAAGAGGAAGATGTCAATAACCATTGGGAAACCAAACACATAAAACCATCATTAGATAAAAAGGCGACGATTATTGATTTATTAATTGAGAAAAAAATAGATCGAACCAATAAAATTAATGAAATCAATATTTCTTTAAATGCTCAGTTTCCCAAATTAGAAGGAGACAAGGTGACTTTTATTGGAAGTACTTTTATGAACTATGGACAAAAAGACCCTTATTTAAATCATTGCATTGTATTAAACACTTGTACCAAACTTCCTATTGAAAATAGCGTGGTTGAAAGTTATAATACAGAAAAAGAAGTATTACTGGCTTGGCAACGATTGATTCAAAAAGAAAATCCGGATATTATTATTGGCTATAATATATTTGGGTTTGATTATACATTTATGTTTGAACGAGCAGAAGAAAATAATTGCGCGCAAGAATTTTTAAAATTATCACGAAACGTGGATGAGGTTTGTGGTACCTTTGATAATAATACTCAAAGTTATAAAATAGAAGAAAGTACCTTGCAAATAGCAAGTGGGCAACATGATTTGAAATTTATTAAGATGAATGGAAGATTGCAAGTAGATTTATATAACTATTTTCGGCGAGAAGAAAACCTTACTTCTTATAAGCTGGACTATGTAGCTGGACATTTTATAGGTGATTATGTAAAAGATATATTTCCTATTCCTCTAGAGGATGCAAATACAAATACAAATACAAATACAAAAGTGAAAACTTCAAATATGATGGGTCTTCTAGAGGGGAGTTATATTCATTTTGAAGAAATTGGACATTCAGTAGATTATTATGAAAATGGTGCGAAATTTAAAGTACTTCAAGTAAATAAACAAGATGGAACATTTGTAGTAGATACCGCATTACATCTAAATATGAGTAAAAAAGTTCGGTGGTGTCTTGCAAAAGATGATGTTACTCCAAAAGATATTTTTAGAATGACTAATGGGTCCGCGGATGACCGGTCAGTTATTGCCAAGTATTGTATACAGGATTGCAACTTGGTTCATTATTTATTCAACAAAGTAGATATACTAACTGGGTTTATTGAAATGGCCAAAATTTGTAGTGTACCTATTAATTTCTTGGTGATGAGAGGTCAAGGAATTAAATTGACAAGTTATATTGCCAAGAAATGCCGCGAGAAAAATACATTATTACCCGTCATTGAAAAAGGGAGTCTAGATGAAGGTTATGAAGGTGCGATTGTACTAGACCCAAAATGCGATTTGTATTTAGATAATCCAGTCGCTTGTGTGGATTATGCCTCTTTGTATCCTTCCTCCATGATTAGCGAGAACTTGTCTCATGACAGTAAAGTATGGACAAGAGAATATGATTTGGCCGGAAATTTAACAGAAGAGACAGGAGAAAAGGGGCCTAATGGAGAATTTATATATGATAACCTGCCTGATTATGAGTATGTGAATGTTACTTATGATACATATAGATACGTCAGGAAAACGCCTTCTGCGGCAGCAGAAAAAGTAAAATCGGGCGTAAAAACCTGTAGATTTGCACAATTTCCAGAAGGGAAAGCGATTATGCCTTCTATTTTAGAAGAATTGCTGATGGCGCGTAAAACAACACGCAAACTGATTCCCCAAGAAACAGATGAATTTATGAAAAATGTACTAGATAAAAGACAAATTGGATACAAATTAACTGCGAATTCTTTATATGGACAGTGTGGTGCTAAGACAAGTACCTTTTATGAAAAAGATATTGCCGCTTGTACAACCGCGACTGGTAGATTGCTTTTGACATATGCAAAAAAAATAATTGAGGAATGCTATGGCGATTCAGTGTGCAATACTACAACTCATGGACAAGTGGTAACTAAAGCAGAGTATATATACGGAGATACGGATTCAGTATTCTTTACATTTAATTTGCAAACCCTTGAAGGAAAACCAATAAGAGGAAAAGAAGCTCTAGAAATTACTATAGAACTTGCACAAGAAGCGGGACATTTAGCATCTAGTTTCTTGAAAGGTCCTCATGATTTGGAATATGAGAAAACATTCATGCCATTTTGTTTATTATCTAAAAAGAGATATGTCGGTATGCTTTATGAAACAGACCCAAATAAATGCAAGCGTAAAGAGATGGGAATTGTATTAAAAAGAAGAGATAATGCACCTATTGTAAAGGATATTTACGGAGGAATTATTGATATTTTGATGAAAGAGCAAAATATTTCCAAAGCAATAGAATTTCTTCAAGAGTCTTTGCAAAATATAGTAGAAGAAAAATACCCGATGGACAAATTAATTATTACCAAGTCGTTGCGTTCAGGGTATAAGAACCCGCAATCTATTGCGCATAAAGTACTGGCAGATAGAATTATGGCAAGAGATCCTGGAAATAAGCCGAGTTCAGGAGATAGAATCCCCTTTGTATATATTCATTCAACTAACAAAAAGGCATTACAAGGAGAAAAAATAGAAACCCCAACTTATATTATAGAAAACAAATTAAAAATAGATTATTCGTTTTATATTACGAATCAAATAATGAAACCGGTGCAACAAGTGTTTGCATTAGTGTTGGAAAAAATATGGGAAATGCAGAATAAAAAACCAAAAATAGCGCGTTTCAAAAAAGAAATAGATGCCTTGCGCCATACGATAGAAGAAGACAAATTTCAAGACAAATTAGAAAAAATGAAAAATGCGGAAGTGAAAATATTGTTGTTTGATAAGTATTTAAGAGAAACAAATAATGAAAAGCAAGGGAATCAAAGCTTGACCAAATTCTTTGGAAAAAAGCAATAAAAACAAAAGGGTAAATTATTTTATTATATATATAAAATGAAAATTGTTACCGCTGTTGTAAATAATCCCGATTTTATTGAAATTCAATATCATACATTAAAAAAATATTTCAAAGGAGAATATGAGTTTATTGTATTTAATGATGCAAAAGATTTTTCAGATTTTACAAATGGAGGAGACATTACAATTAAAACTCAGATAAAAGATATTTGTAATAAATTAAGTATTAAATGTATAAATATACCAAATGAGAATCATAAACAATATAACTGTGCTGCAAATAGATATGCTGATTCTATGAATTATATTTTAGATTATCAACTACAAAACCCAGATAAATATTTATTATTAGATAGTGATATGTTTTTGATAGATTATTTTGATATAAATAAATATTCTAAGTATGATTGTGCAATAGTATTACAAAATAGAGTCGTTAATAATAAGCAACTAAATTATTTTTGGCCTGGGTTATGTTATTTAGATTTTAATAAAATCCAAAATATAGATTTATTAAATTGGGAAACAACTACAGGTGGTGATACTGGAAGTATGATGCAATATTGGTTAGAAAAACAAATGGCTCTTGATTCGTTGTCTACAGATGAAACTATTTATTTTATAAAACATCTTTGCTCTTGTTCTTGGAATAATACGGAAGTCCCAGATAACATAAAAGGTAATAAAAAACTTATTGATTTTTTTACAAATGATGTTAGGAATGTAAATGGTAAATTTTTTTGTGAAATATATGATAATGTATTTTTACATTATAGAGCAGGTGGTAACTGGATGTATGAAGGGATGGAGGTACATAAAAAATTAACTAAATCATTAAAAAAAATATTAGTACAAGATTTATAATTTATACATTATTTTACTAAATAAATATTAGAAGATATCCAAGACCCAAATTCCAACCACATATGACTAATTACATTTGCCCCATTATATACGCACCATCTTAAAGCTTGACAATGAGGAGTAGAAGTTAAAAAGGGGGATATTATAAACCCATAAATAGTATTAGGTACACATAAACGAATATAGATGTGAGAACCAAAATAATGTAATAAAACCCATAACAAATATATTCCAACTACTTTAATAATAACACGTCCTACCGTATATATATATTGAAATACATAAGAAAATATCTTATATATTTTATCTAAAAATTCATTTTTAAAAAAACAAAAATCATAACACGGATCTACGTATACATAATTATCATCTTTTTTTTCTTTTTCCATGTATTATCTAATACAATCTAGTTATTTATGTAACAAGATAAATCTTTATATAGATTATAATTACACTATATTAAATGATATTAAATGATGAATCTGTTAAAACACGACTAAAAATAAGATCCGTAAAATACGTAGGATCAACTAATTCTTGATTTGCGTTATTTTCTCCTTCAACTTCTTGTGCTTCTGTTTCTTTTGTTTCTTCTGCTTCTGTTTCTTCATTTTCATTAATCAATTGCGAATTTTCTCCAGAAATATGATTTCTAATATCAAATCTGCAAATAGGACAACGAACGCTTATATCAAACCAGTTAGTTATACTTGTTGTATTAAAAATATGGCCGCAATTGCGTATCATAGTAACAGAATCATTTTCATTAAATGTTTCCAAAGAAAAAGGGCAAGAGTTATTTGTGGGATTTGCTATATCTCCAAATCGCGTTATTTGCGTAGCGCGTTCAATCTCTTGAACTGTAGGACGAACAGTCACAGGATTAAAAAAATTTGGAATTGTAGGTGCATCATTTACCTCGGTAGAAGCAGGAGGTATATTGTATATATATTCTACAACAAAATTATTAGGTAAATTATTTCTATTACTTGAAGCGGTAGCGGGCCGTAAAACGGAAGATCTATTTCGGCGATTTCTTGTACGCATTGATATAGAAAAAATATTATTTGCAATCTCTTGATTGATTTGGGTTAATTGATTAATCTCATTCATATTATTTGTGTACATAGTATTCAAAATATCAATTAAGTAAATTTCATTTTCAGTTAATTCTATAGGACGATTCATATATATTGGTAGTTAAATATAATATATAAAGTAAAATTGTTTAAATGAATTGCGTTAATAATAATATAATATACTAACATAAAATTATGAATACAGAAATAGAAACAGAAATAGAAAGAGAAGCAGAAAGAGAAAAAGAAATAAAAACAAATTCAAAATATAATAAATATAGTGGAAAAGGATTAAGCGGTCTAGCGAATTTGGGAAACACCTGTTATATCAATTCGTGTATGCAAATATTGTCACATACATACGAATTAAATGAATTTTTAGATTCAGTTAATTATAAAAAAAAGGTGAAAAAAATGAAAAAAGTAGTAGATGCAGATATTTTAATAGAATGGGATAATTTGCGAAAACTATTATGGTCAAAAAATTGTATTATATCTCCTAATAAATTTTTAAAAACGATACACCAAATAGCTGAAATAAAGGGGATGGATGAATTTATGGGATATGACCAAAATGATATGCCCGAATTTTTATTATTTTTAATAGACTGTTTCCATAATTCAATTTCTAGAGAGATAAATATGACAGTTGCAGGGAATATTGAAAATGAGACGGATAAAGTAGCAGTAAAATGTTTTGAAATGATAAAAAAAATGTACTCCAAAGAATATTCAGAAATATGGAATTTGTTTTATGCAATTCACATTTCTGAAATTGTTTCTTTAGAGAATGATGCAAAAAAATTGCAAATGACACCTGAACCTTTTTTTATGCTTGATTTGCCTATTCCAGAAAATATTAAAAGCCCTACTTTAATAGATTGTATGAATCATTATGTAAAAGGAGAAGTATTAGAAGGAGATAATGCTTGGTATAATGAAGAAACCAAACAAAAGGAAAATATACGAAAAAAAATCAGTTTTTGGAGTTTTCCAACTATTTTGGTGATTGATTTGAAACGATTTAATTATAGAAATGTCAAAAACCAAATATTAGTGAGTTTTCCATTAGACAATTTGGATTTGTCTGAATATGTAGTAGGTTATAAAAAAAGTTCATATGTATATGAATTATATGGTGTATGTAATCATAGCGGAAATGTATTAGGAGGTCATTATACTTCTTATGTAAAAAATGCAAATGGGAAATGGTATCATTTTAATGACACTTCTGTAAGCGAAATAGGTGTTGGAATAGAAAGTAATACGATTGTTAGTCCAAAGGCATATACTCTTTTTTATAGAAAAAAACAGATTGAATGATTTTGATTATTTAATTAATAATAATTATAATATTAATAAAATAGTTTTAGGTTTGGGCTTTTCTTTTTAATTCTTTTTTTAACTAATTATATTATATATTATAGAAATATGCAAGTATCTACTACAACGACAGCGGACCCTTTAAATATGTATAATAATATAAATAATATAGTATTAAACCCAATCATATTTGCTATTATTTTATTAGTCATTATAGTGTATATTATTTTTTTTATTTCTTTAGGAAACAATGGCGAATCTAATGATACTGGAGAAAAAGTACAAAAATCGTTCGGCTTTGTTATCATTGGTATTTTAATAGTGCTTGTCATAATTAATGCATTACAATATTTTTTTAGTATAAATGTTACTGCGAATTTGAAAAACTTTTTAACACCGCTCCCTGAAATTGATATTACTGTAGAAGATCCGTCTGCAACTTCAGGGTCCTCTTTACGCAAACAAAAACAACCCAACCCGCAAGTGTTTAATATCCCTGGTAATTATTATAATTATGAAAATGCCAAAGCATTATGTAGCGCATATGGGTCAAAATTGGCATCATATGCCCAAGTTGAAGATGTGTATAAAAATGGTGGAGAGTGGTGTAATTATGGGTGGTCTGAAGGTCAAATGGCATTATTTCCTACGCAACAAACCACATTTAATAATTTGCAACAAATCCCAAAGCACGAACATGATTGTGGAAGACCAGGAATAAATGGTGGATATATTGCAAACCCAAATGTAAGATTTGGCGTGAATTGTTATGGTGTGAAACCTACCATGACACAAGAAGAAGAAAATTTGATGAATACAATCCCACCATACCCTGAAACTGCAGAGGATATAGCCTTTCAAAAACGCGTAGATTTTTGGAAAACTGAAATAGATAATATTCTAGTCTCGCCATTTAACCATTCAAATTGGGATTATACAAATAGTAATAAACAACACTAATCATATTTTATAAAATATTACAAATTATTACAACTTATTACAACTTATTACAGAATATAAATAAATATATAATATAATTGATGAAATCAAAAAAAAATGTTCGTGTAAAAAAGGGTGGGGGTTTTATTTCTTATCCTTTTACAAAAAAAGTAGATACTTGTACAGATGAATATAAAGGTAAATTATATGACAATAGAGATATTACTGACCCAAGAGAATTACACCAAGTTTATCAAAAATGTTGTTTATCAAATCAATCATCTATAAGGTGTCAAATGTTAAAAGGTAGATTCAAATCTGTTTTAAAGCAACGAAATGATGCAAAAGAGTACTATGGATACGACCAATCTTTTGATGAAAACCCATCAATGAGTGCTATGGAAAATTATAATAAAACTATAGAGATACAACAAAAACAACAACCAAATATGCCAAATATGACAACTATAAATGAAAGTGGTGGTTTTAGGAAAAAAAAAGGAACTACACAAAGGCAAAATACAAAAAGAAAAAGTACAAAAAAAAGAAATAAAAAATCTAAAAGAAAAAATACTGGAACAAGAAAAAATTAAAATACATTCTCTAATCATGTTTTTGTAAATATATCAGTATATTGTTTATAACAGAAATAATAATATAAATATTTATGACTAGACAAACTAACTCAAAATATTGTAAAAAATAATAGAATATTAAAGAATACTCTTCCCAAAATTCTTTTTTTTTAATTACAATAGGCATTTTTGTATGCTTCATGTATAAATCTTGTCTACATATAGGGCAAGAAGAATGAACTACATACCATTTTTCTAAACAAGACAGATGTATCCAACTATTACATAAACATGCTTTATTAAAATTAAAAAAATAATTCAATTGACCGGTATGCGCATCCTCGTCAAAACAAATAATGCAATCGTGTAATTCAGTATTAATATCAATATCAATGTAATCATGATTAAACGTTTGAAAAATCATTTATTATATTATTATATAAAGTCGTGTAAATAATAATATGATATAGTAACTAATTCGCTGCTTTTTTGCTTTTTTTATTAGAATTAGAAGAAGAAGCGCGAATTAATAATTTATTTTTGTGAGTTTTCGGTTTTCCTTTTTTAGATTTTATATTTTCCACCTTTATCATATTTAACAATTTATCATGTAAATCATCACTTATTACTTCAGTATCTTCTTCATCATCCATACGGCGACCGTCTTTATTACCTCCTTGTTGTTTGTTATAAGAAAGAGCCCAATTAGGAACTGCCAAATTATTAAAGATATCGGAAACACTTCCACCGGATTGATTAGGCTTATTTAACGTCATGATGGGAGAAATCCCTTGTTTCATTAAAATAGAATTTACATTAAATCCTCCGGTATAAATAATATCTCCTTCTTTATCTCTATAAAATATAAAATCATTTGCTCCCAAGTGATGACTCATATAAAATACACATATAATAATTAATTATTAGAATACCGCTTAATTTCGGGAACAATCTTACTAGTGCGTTTATTTTTTAAATGTTCAATAATTTTCTTTACATGGTCATCACTTTTGATAATTTCTCCTAAATGTTTTTCTAAATAAGTAAATGATAATGGTTCAATAACTTTAGAATGTGCAAATTTTAATTTTCCATCACTAATTTGTACAGTAGAATTAGATAAATTGTTTGAATCTGCATATTTTGTTATATTTACAGTTAATGCATTACGTTTCTCTCGCAATTCTTTTAATTTTTCGTTATATATTTTTATTTCGTTATCAACTGAGACCCATTGTTGTATTTGACCTTCAAAACTCATTATAATTTGTATTTATAAAATAAATTATAAAATATTTAGATTTTTGCAATTCAATATTTCATATTTTATAATTCATAATTTCATATTTTGTAAATTTTAAAAAATATATAATAAAACGTATATACAAATATATGAATAAAAATAAAGTGGTCCTTTTTGCAAATGCAAGAAATGAAATAAATATTAAAGAGTGGGCGGCGCATCATTTATTAATTGGATTTGATAATATTATTATATTTGACCATAGATCAGATGTTCCACTTAAAAAGATATTTACCAATTTTGATAAAAGAGTTAAAATTATAAATTGTTCCTTTTTACAAAATCCCATAAAAATGTTATTAATGAATTATGCTTTGCGCCTAGCACGGAAAATGCAAGTAGAATGGCTCATATATTTAGATTGCGACGAGTTTTTATTTTTTAATAAACAAATGGGAGTTAAAAAATTATTAGAAAGGTTTCCACATGCAGATTCAGTTAGTATTAATTGGTTAGTATTTGGTTCAAACCATTTTGTGAAAGACCCGGAAGGATTAATAATAGATAATTATATAAAATCAGAAAAAATATTAGACCCACATGTAAAATCATTTGTAAGAATAAGTCAAGCATTAGGAGCAGTAAATCCTCATTACTATGATATTAAAAATAGTTCAAGAATGTATAACGTAACTAATACACGAATGAGTGCTCCATATTGTTTTTTTCCAAATAAATTACCATATAATAGTGTATTAGCTTATATCGGGCATTATATAAATCAATCAGAAGAAACATATATAAGAAGAAAATTGTTGTTACCAGAAGATGATACGGGTTCTATAAGACAAATAGAAAATTTGCAAATCATACATAATACAGGGAATAAAGTGAATAATTTGTTTCCTAAAACAAAATATTCTGAAAATATCAAATTATTTATAAAACAATTTGAAGACGAGGATAAGAAGAAATAAAGAATAAACAAAGTACGCAAATTATTTAATATTTAATATTTAATATCTTCGTTTAGTTCTTTTTCCTGCCTTTTTGTTACGTTTATAACTTTGTTGCATAGCTAAAATTCCAAAAGGGACAACTGCATTATTTAACACATTTCCCCAAAACCCACCCTTTCTACTTTTTTTATTGCTTCTTCTTCTGCTACCTGCTTTTTGTCCAGAAGTTCCAATAATAGCATTAGAATCTGTTTTTTGTCCAAATGTATTATTTGTTTGAGTTTGTGTATCACCTAATACAGACATCCCATAACTTGCTGCAGAACTATAATTATTTAAAGACCCCCCACGACGACTTTTTCTTCCACGACTTCTTTTAATCGCCATTATATATATATTTATAGAGATTTTAATAATATGACTAAATATGAAAATGGTTTCTTTATTTAGTTTGCAATAAAAAACTAAAATATTTTTACTAAAACATCTTTATTACGCAACAATAGAATTAATAAAATTAATATAGCTAGTATCATAATAAAGAGTAAAATAATAAGTGCGATTATTATATAAATATATGGGTTCATTTCGTAAAATATAAAATCTATAATAGGAGATATCAATAATTTCAATTCTGTTTTGACATCTTCCCTTTTTAAAATATCTAAACATTGCCGAACAATAGAATCTTTCATAATTATATTATTCAACATATAAATTAAATTACTTTTTTGCGTGTTAATATTCTTAAATTTTTCTATAGAACCAATAATGGAAAATATTATAGAACCAAATGATAGTTTTGATTTTAACCAATTATCTTTAGCTCATCCTGTAGGAATTCAAGGCGGAGCTTATTTTACGAAAATTCAAAATAATAATAAACCATTATATATTCAAACACCCAAAAGTTTGACTAGACAGGGGTTTGTAAAAACTGGGAAAAAATATTATTGTGATCTTATGCTTGACAAAAATTGTGAAACACTGGTTAATTGGTTTGAGAATTTAGAAGAAAGATGTCAAAAATTAATATATGAAAAATCAGATACATGGTTCCAAACTGCTTTAGAAATGACAGATGTAGAAACTGCTTTTAATTCTGTAATCCGCATTTACAAATCAGGAAAGTTTTATTTAATACGAACAAATATAAAAACAAATCCTTCTACAAATGAGCCTTCTGTTAAAATATATAATGAACAAGAGATGCCGATTAATTATACAGATATAAATGGCGACACAAACATAATATCTATTTTAGAAATTCAAGGAATCAAATTTACTTCTAGAAATTTTCAGATAGACATAGAACTTAAGCAAATAATGGTGTTAAATAATGAACCTATTTTTGAAAGTTGTTTAATAAAAACAAATAATAAGCCACACAAAATAGTAGAAAAAGAAGAAAAAGTTTCTTTTGAAATTGAACCAAAAAAGGAGCTTGAATCTATTTATACTCATGAACCTGAAATAATACAAGAGAATCTAGAAGAAATTGATATAATAGATATAACGGATGACCTAAAAAT
>Ga0194041_10000679_pt1 | contig 13913 bp, 16 predicted proteins | sample JunL449m_MetaG_FD_160082 | JGI IMG/M metagenome (GOLD analysis project Ga0194041, IMG submission 160082) | Anoxic zone freshwater microbial communities from boreal shield lake in IISD Experimental Lakes Area, Ontario, Canada - Jun2016-L442-9m | ecosystem: Environmental > Aquatic > Freshwater >...
CTGCGAGATTGGCCCCTGTGAGCCAGGCCCCTGTGAGCCAGGCCCCTGCGAGATTGGCCCCTGCGAGAACCCTTCTACTGCGCATATTTGCGCGTATTTCTTCTGCAAGTTCTTCTACGTTCATTTATTATTTGCTTTGCAAATTGCTTTGCAAATTGCTTTGCAAATTGCTTTGCAATTAGCAAAGATTTTATTTTCGCTACGTACGCTTCGGTACCGTACCGAAAAACGTACGCTAACAAACACGATGCGTGGAATGCTTCGATTTACGCGACCATTTTCATCTTGATGGGCGGGCCGTGTACGTAATTGTCTATGGTTATATCTTCGATACGGAAATCCTCAATTTTCTGCGGAGTGTGGCTTACGTGGATTTTGGGAAACTCGAGGACCTCCCTGCGCAGCTGTTCTTCCGCACCTTCGCGGTGTTCTTCGTATATATGCACATCCCCAAATACCAACTTAATACGACCGGGTACCATACCAACCATAGAACTCACTAGGTAAATAAGGAGACTGTAGCTTACTACGTTGTAAGGAACGCCAAGCATGAGATCGGCGCTTCGTTGGTACAACTGACCGTCTAGGATGCGCTCCTTGTTGGCACCGACTCGGACGTAGAATTGGAAAAGTATGTGACAGGGGTAGAGGGCCATTTTGGGGAGGTCTACGGGGTTCCATGCGGTGAATAGTATGCGCCTAGAGAATGGGTCGGTTTGGAGGAGATTCATACAGTATTTGATTTGATCGACGCCTGTGGGCGTCGACCGAAGCCTCGAATCGGCTTCGACGCCTACGGGCCATTCGGCGCCGAAATTTCTCCATTGGTGTCCGTAGATGGGTCCGAGTGTTCCTTCGGGGTAGTGGTGGAGACCCTGTTTGTCGAGGAATTCCCTAGTACTGTTAGGGTTCCAAATTTTTACGCCATGTTCGTTTAGGTATTCGGTGTTGGTTAGGCCTTTTAGGAAGAACATTAGCTCGTGGAAGATATTGTTAAAACTTACAAACTTGGTCGTAAACAGGGGCAGAACGCCACTCCGCGGACTTACGCCACAAAGATCAAACTCCAGTGACTCTCCGAAAACTGACATGACATTCGCATTTCTAGTCTTGCGAACTGGCTCGCTTAGTATCTTGCGCACTAAATCTAGGTAAGCCTGTTCGCCCATTTCCGCTTGGGTACCTTTAAATTTAATTCTTTATATTATTTAAATAATGGACGATGATGGCAATGACTTTGACCTGAGTGATATGTTAAACAGTAAATACTACGGTTACTGGGAATTAAGCGAGTATATAGACAATAGATACGGGCCAGATAATGAGTCACTTTTTGAGCTTATTAATTTGCTCTTTGAGAATATTGATAATGTTAACTGCTGGTATCTAGTTAGGGAAAATTTGGAAAAATTTAATGCAACTATAATGTCCGATGATGAAATAATGAAAATCTTTAATTTAATTGCCGAAAGAATTGTATTTATTAAAACAACACTTAAACAGCGCTATCTACGCGAGCAGCCCGAACTTAGTTTGCAAAAATTTATCAAACTCTACAATCCAATGGACTTACTCATTGAATTGCACGATCGTTTTGGAATAAGCAAGCAGGTAAACACTTATGATGGTAATACATTGTTAATCATGATCGCCGAATTAGAACCTGAACAAATAAATTACGATTACCTAGATGAATGGTTTGATCCTGAAATAAACGAACTTTTAAAGTCAACGACCGAACATTACAATATAAATTACCGAAATCCAATCACAGGTCTAACCGCCTTGCACTGTGCAATTATGCACAATCACCCGCGGCTTGTAAAACTATTACTTGACAATGGCGCAAACAATTCTATCCCCAACAATGAAGGACTTACGGCATCTGATTTATTAGACGAATACTATTTTGATCTCTATAATCCAGACAATGGGACAGTATTCGCGAAATTGGCAGAGAAATACAAACCAATCATGCGTAAATTTGGAAAACGAAGGAGTAAAAAGAAAAAAAAGTATTGAATGGCAAGGTCTGCGAAGCGCTAACTATGGACCCTGTGGTAGTTGCAAGGAGTATCAATGACAAGTTCATACTCGAACATATATATTCATTTGGGGTAAATTCGCGGGATGTCCTACTTAGGAACGCAGCTATCAAAGCTATACAGAGATGGTACCGTAAGTACAGTCCTATTTACATTGACTCATATTCTGGTATGATTCGTACGATTTTCCGTGAATATTCAGACGAATATGTGTATAATTACCCAGGATTTGCAATTTATAAGATGCGAAGACTACGACCATATGAATTTATTGAATTTATGGACATAATGTTTCAATGTAGGTCAGAAATACGGCGATGGCTTATGAATAATCTTAATGTTCACGATTTAGAGTATATTGGTGTGTGAATGTAGTTCGCTACGTTCGCAAATAATATTTCAATGGTGTTTTTAATCTATGTTTGAATTTCCAAAGGAAATACTTGCCAATGTTGCAAACTATGCCGGAATTTGCACACATTGTATGATAGAATGTACGGTCGACGCCTTTGGGCGTCGAAGCGGCGAAACCGCTTCGGTCGACGCCTTTGGGCGTCGAAGCGGCGAAACCGCTTCGGTCGACGCCTTTGGGCGTCGAAGCGGCGAAACCGCTTCGGTCGACGCCTTTGGGCGTCGATGCAAAGGTTGTAAGATAAAAATATGCGTTGAATGCCAAATAAATTGTCAATATTGTTCGCAGTTGTATTGTAAAAGTTGCCCGGTAGGTAGGCTGATCACATGCCATGATTGTAAATTACTATGCTGCAAAATATGTTATGTAAAATGCCCTATATTCAGTATAGACGTGTGCAAATGGTGCGAAAGCGAAGACCTAATACGCAAGAGAACATTAAGGTGTTGTTAATTTAAAGTTTTGAAACCATCGTATGGTGTAGAGCTTCGTCGCTTTCGACGAATGGCGCAATTACCGCTCCATTTGATTAATTATATTATTTTTAATTATTGTACAAATATGTGTATGTATTGTACGACGCTCGCAAACGAAGTTTGCGCCCGAACAACGTTCGGAGTCGACGCGATCGGGCTTGCACCTCGTACGACGCTCGCAAACGAAGTTTGCGCCAAAGCCTGTTCGTTGAAAGCTAGGCGGTGTAGTTCTAATTATTGTCATATAGATTGTGAGAATGTATGTTGCACGGATTGTGCATTCTATTGCAATGAGTGCGATGGTTTTTATTGTTCAGAGGACTGTTTTAATTCGAACACATCTGTGTGCTATTGGTGCGCGGCGCCAATGCTTGTAGAGCCAACCACGACGCGAAGCGTCGAAGCATACGGCGAAGCCGTATGCGACTCCCAGTGAAAAGAATTGGTGGCTTCGCCGTCAGAAATAAAAATATTTTTTATAATAAATCTAATATATGGACGACTTCATAAATTCATTCATAAAGCGGCACAAAATTAAGCTAAGCACTTTTTTCATAGTATGTGCATTAGCGGTTGCAATTCTCGTAGTGCTTATATGGGGTGGGGTGACGGATTGGAAATTCATTAAAGACAAGAATGAAACGGACGCACCGTCTGGTTCGCCATCTTCTTAATCTTCTTTGGTAAGCTTGTATTTTTTGTAAACATAGTATGGTATGCAAACACTTGATAAAATACATAAACTCAGTGTTGTGTTTGTAACCAAAGATCCAACGAATCCTCCCGCAACAGCACCGCCAAGTGTAACTCTTTCTATTAGGATTACTTTGTTTTCTGTTTTTTTCTCACATTTGGACAATACCGACCCCGTGAACATACCAAACAAAGCCCCGATCCCGGAACCATGGGCAATACCACAAGACAGTGTGTAAAATTTATGCAACATTTTTTTCGCTTCGCTTATATTGATTAATTTTTATTTTAAATTAATTATTTCAGCGCCTTTGGGTGAAAAAAATAATCTTATTCAATAATAATATAGTAAACAATATAGTAAACATGTCACCGCCTGTTCCAGATCAATCACAGGATCGTGAGTTTTACCAACCCGATGACGGTGTTATGGAGAGTATAAATAACAACTACAACAGAGCTTTCCTACAAAGTACAGGTATTAAAAATGACCTTTGTAGTCTGCAAAACCAGCAATTAATCAGCTCTAAGCCTATGAAGTACTATGTAAATGAATATAACAGCCCGCAAGTAAACACATTCGAGACCTACTCGGTAGTTGGTAACCAACAAGTATTCAACGTGCGTAACGAATATGAAAGACCCATTCCTTCCCGTCTAAACCCACTATACCCTGTATATGTCGAGCCCTATGCAACTACTCCATTCTTAGGTACGGTTTCATCTGACCGGGCATTTGTTGATACGGATAGTAATTTACGATGGGGGGCAAATTTGAGACCAAAGAATTCCGAATCATCCCTTGGGGAGAGAGATTACAATAGATGGTCTCCTGGAGTTTCAGGATTTACCGTACAAAACGCAGGTCAGTTTACTGGCGGTGTTATGCAGCAGCCTATTGGAAAGGATGGTTTATACGATTATACCGCACAGAATAACGTCATCTTCGGAAACAGCGCGCTTCCTGGGGGGAGTACGGGTTTCGGTATTTCTAGTCGCAATATTCTCCATAATTACCAAATGATTAATAATTGTTAAAAGAAACTATGAATTTTCAATGAGTTTTTTCGTAAACATAGTTTTAAAAAAAATATGTTTACAACTAATAATAAAACCCAAATGGCCAATTCAGCAAGATACTTTGCTACCTTAACCCGCGACAAGGATAGTATCGACAACTACTACACCAATAGCCGCTACGCCCCCACCGGGGACCAGCAAGTAGGCGTACCGTTCCCGTCGTACAAACAATATGGCGGCCTCATGACCGATTGGCGCCCTGCCGGGTCTAGAAACTCGACACTCGTGAAACAGTACAACCTCCCCACAAACACCAATTTTTTCCGCCAAGCTATGACGCAAAACTCCGTGGGTATGGGCGCCAACAACAACGTCGCATGGGTACAGCAGACCCAGACACTTCAAAATGTAGGCAACTCCCTCCTATGCAATTCGGACGCAGATTGCGGTCCGTGGCCCGGCACAACCTGTAATAAAAACTACGAGCCGTGGCCCAACGCTAAGGGGAATCAGTCAGGCGCGTATTGTGCGATTACCAAGTACCCGGAGTTAGAGAGTGGCAAGTATGTCCGCAAGAATATCAACGAGGGTGGTATTGGGCGCGGGTGCACTACGGACAATGACTGCGGCCAGGGGTACAGCTGCAACAACGAGGTAGACTTTAACGGTAAAAATGTACAGCAAACAGGGTTTTGTGCGCAAAAATATGAATGCCCCGCAGGTTCCTCGCATTACCTAGGGTACCCCTACAACTCTGGTATACCCCAGCCACCGCCCCTTGGGCAAAACAATAAGGGGGCGGGGTATACCACCGAGCAAGCGTGCGAAGCGGTAGTGAATGCCCAGCAAGACTGTGTTCGCGCCCCGAACGGGGCGTGGTATGCGGTGTATCCGGGATACTGCCCCGTACCTGCCGATCTTCGAGAGGGAGGACCTCGCGGTCCCGTCATGACTTCGGGTCCTAGGGACTTGGCCCAAGGTTTCCACATTCCCGCGTATGCTACTAACAATGCTAGTAATTGGGGGGCGGAAAAGAAGCCATTTGAGTCTTGGAAGATTTCTTCTAGTATAGTTGGGGGTTTACCTACCGGTAGCACAGAGGCGTGGAGCTACACAAAGTCGCTCAACCCGCCGCTCAACCCGCGGTCGTAGGCTTGCAAACGGTACGATCTTCGATCGCGTCGGTGCGTAGCACCGTAGCAGTTAATAGCCTTTTGGGCTCAAACGAAGTTTGCTTAGTGTGAAAAGAAGGTGCGCAATTCAGAGCTAAGTTCGTCGACATCGACTACCTCGTCATAGTATTTATGCACTATATCTATGATAGAGTGGTAAGCAGAAGAGAGTTCATTTACGGTTTTTGCTCCGGTAATGGACGCGTTGCCCTGTCTGAAAACGATGACGGTGGACTGCCCTTCAATTTTCTTTCCGAAATTTTTACCTGATTTGATCTTGTCGATATACTTTTCTTTGGTTTCGGGCTGCCAATGTTTTGCGTTAAGGCCGGGAAAGGTACCCGGTTCGTATACGGCATTTCTCCATTCACCCGTTTCTGTTCGGACATTGTGTTGGTTGATTTTGTCCTTGAGGATTTCCAGGTTGAGTGCTCCGCAGTTAAACTTGAAACTGGTTTTTAGCATTACAATCCTGAACTCTTTTATACTAAAAAGTTCAGGATTGATAATGGAGTCTTTGCCATATTTATTTATAAAGTTAAAGATAATCTGAGGTACTCGGTTGCACACAGATACGTTCTTACAGCCAGCTACTTGTAGATTCCCATTTGGAAACAACTTGGCGGATATATTACTACGTTCGGAGCCTGAATCTACGACAAACTCGATATTTATGCAGTTGTAAAACGCGTCCTCACCCTTCTTCTTCTTCAGTTTGGACTTTTTGCAATTGGGCTTGTACCGAATACGGATTGTCTTGGGTTTGATGGGGTACTCCTTTTTAATGATCTTCGCAGCGCTTTTTTTGTCGGTAGGTGTTACAATCACAATTTCCCTTTTACCAGTCGTCATGTTTATATCAACTAGGACGGTTGGCGAAGCCACTTCGATCGCGTCCAACGTATCGTCCGACGTATCGTCCGACGTCATTAGATCGTCTACCAATTTCTTAATATTGACCAGGGATCCAAACGAACCACAAATCACACATACATTCAGCACCAGCGGAGTTTCATTCGAACCGGGACCACGTTTAATATCGCTGAACCCGCTCTCAAACTCGTCGCTATTGAACAATATGCCCGTCGAAACCATTCTTTTTGTTATTCTGTAATGTTCCCCAATCTTTATACTCTTTTGCAGCCGAAGGCAAGCGTAATTTTGTTTTTGATTTTAAGTTTGAAATAGTATGATGAAAGTCATAACGCACAATACAAAGAAAATAACAATGAACTCTATTACCATGTTTACTTGTATTACTGGTATACTATATACATATGTTTTAATTTTGCGGCTATGGAAAAAGCGACTCGTACGTAGCCTCGATAGTATACATAAATTGCAATACAAAATCCTGTATTTGGTTTGGGTCCAACATGTGCTTGTCGGTAATAATGCGTATGGTGCTTTGGATTTTAAGTTTACCAGACAGATTGCATTTCTGCAAAAGTTTTTTATAGTACCTCAGGTAGGTTGGGAAATGGTAACTATTTAGTATCATTTTAGGATCATTGTATTGATCGACTCTTCTTTCCATTATACCGGTGATAGAAGAAACAACTTCATCCAGACATCGATCAAGAACCATAATATCGTCTTCATGATCCTTTTTTTTCTTATATATAGTCCTATTCTGACTCGCCTGATAAACACTCTTGCTTTTTATACCTACTTTGTTTTTATATGTATCTATACCTTTTAAAAATTCATCCGTATATGGCTCCCTTGTTTTTGGATCTCTAAAATCACCAGTTTGGAGCAGATAATCAATAAATACTTCTAAATTATAATATACATAATAGTTCGACCCTTTTGGTTTAAACGGGAAACACGGGTATCTAACGGGGTCCATTGATATAAGACACGTCGCATCCTTACCCATTAATGAACTTCTAAAAACCCTTTGTATTTTTATTACGGAGATGAACCTGTTCAGCATGTTAAATAATTCTTTTTTTTTTAACTTTGAATAATTTGTCAATTTGCGCGATTTACATAAACGTTTCAGCATCTCAATAGAAATGTTTTCAAAATCATAAATAGAAAGAACCATTTTTTAATAATCTATTTTAATAATTTATTTTAATAAATACACAATATTATTTTATTACGCTTGGCGTAATTTAATCTTAATAGAAGCTTAAATTTACATTATATATATACATACTTTAATCTTTAACGACTTTCGACGAAGACTCTGGTTGTTCTTCCTCATATTCTTCAGAATCCGATTCCGAATCCGATTCCGAATCCGACTTGTTATAATCAGATACCTCATCGTCCGCCTTGGCACAGTCATCCGATACGTTCGAGCTACATGAAGATTTGGCATCATCGTCGTCATCACTCTCAAATAACTCATCGTCTTCACAGCGGCGATTGCTATTACCATCTTCGAGCATAAGCGGGGGCATCACAAACCCTTTCTTGGGTTCACATACAAGGATCTCAGGTGTATGGGTGACAAGCTCTTTGTCGAACGCATTTTTTACAAACATAGGGGGGACATAGCAAAACCCGTTTTTCATTAGGTATTTGTGGAAACCCTTGCTCCAATTGTAAAACATAATCGTGTACTTTTTACCTTCCTTGGAATGGATCTGTTCAAGTATGTCATTAAGGTACTTCTTTGGGGTCAACGTATATTTCTCAAAAAACTGCACCATTTCGTAAATATAAGAATGAGATGGGTTCCTGGGAAAGTCCGTCAGGATCGAGTTGAGGGTTTTCAGAAGGTATGTGTCGATTTGCCTAATTTTATTGGTCATTTTCTCAATCAGTTCGGGCGCCAAAGGCATGTTCGATTTGGTATACCATATGAGATAATTCCTATTTACACTACTCTCATCACCTTCCAACAATTTCATCAAGCCTGCACTAGCAGAACCTACGCTACTGGAACCTACGCTGCACGAAGCGCTAATATTCAACTTTGCGTAATCGGTGCAAAGCGTATTGCAGTCAAAGTTTGTAACTTTTTTATATGAACAGGGCTTCTTCCCGCCCTCCTTTATTGTTATTTTAGATTGTTTGTTTTTCACACAGACATATCCGGTCCTTGCGCATTCTTCTACGCAAGTCCCAGTTGATGCGTCCGTATACACAAACACATCCTCATTGCATTTGCAAAGAGACGCCATACGGCTTCGCCGTATGCTTCGACGCACTCGCGTCGATACGGCTTCGCCGTATGCTTCGACGCTTCGTGTCGATACGGCTTCGCCGTATGCTTCGACGCACTATAACCTTCACTAATATAATAGAGGGCCGAAGTAAAGCGTACTTTTTCTTTTGATTAAATTTACTTTCGTAAATTTACGAAGTAAATTTCTAAATCCATTTCCAATCCGTACAATCAGCTGGACATCCGGTGAGTTCGGTATTGAATGTGGATCCGTCTGTGTTTATTAGGGGCCAATTTGGATTGACGGGGGTTGTACTCATGTTGGAAAAATCACCTATATATTGGTACACTGGCAATGGTAATTTTCCGCAGGCTGGGTTTACGATAAATAAGTAATAATAATCTCCAACCGGCACAGTACGTATACTAATGTTAAGCCCGGAATCTATCTTAATTTCAGCACTAGGTTGTTTTACAATTATATTTGCCCAAGCAGGATCCGACCATTTACCTGTTTGCGGGTTAAAATTGTATTTATTTAGTTGTGTCGCGGGTTCCTGGTCATTTCTGAAATAGTAAAGCGGTCTTTCTGTGGATGAAAACCCGAGTGCACCAGACAATGTTAGGTATCCTAACGGGGTTTTCCTAATTGTGACACAAGAATTACACCACTCTCGTACTAATAAATTGGTGTTACTTTTATTAACAATAAGTGCCGTAACAAAATCCAACAAACCCGAGCTGGAATTAGAACACTTGTAACGGGTTCCGTCCTTCCATTTTCTTATATATTCTAGTATGTAAGTATTATCTGTTTTTTGATCACAACGACTCATATATTTAATTTAAAGAAATATTATATTTTAAAATAATAATGTACATAATTAGCATCGATATCGGGTTTGAACACTTTGCCATAGTTGGAGCAAATGTTTCCGAACCGTACGACCTGCGGTCGACGCGGTTCGAAGAACCGTACAAACTTGAGGATGTTACATTGTGCAAGCTAATCAACATCAAAAACCTCATGCTTGATTGTTCAGATGCGGATTGTAAATTAAAACACGCTTTGTGCATTTCTGACTATATGGCACATCTTTTTAAGTTGTATCACGACTTTTTTGAAAAAGCAGACATCATTCTTATTGAAAGACAACCTCCCCAGGGATTCATAGCCGTACAGGAACTAATTTTATTTACCTATAGAGACAAATCCATACTAGTATCCCCCAATTCAATGCATAAACATTTTTCTATGTCAAAAGTACAGAAACTTAGGAAAATGTTTACAGAAAAATTCTCCAAAGAAAGACTCCAGCCCTTCCCCGATTATGCCAACAACGAAAGAAAACACGATATGGGCGACGCATATTGCATACTCGTCTATTACTTGAGCAACCTTCGGTCGACGCCTTCGGGCGTCGACCGAAGCCGATTCGCGGCTTCGACGCCTTCGGGCGTCGACCGAAGCCGATTCGCGGCTTCGAGGTGTGCCGGAGCAAACGTCGCGGCAGCCGAACCTAAAATTACTTCGCGTTACTTTGCTGGTGGCGAAGCCACGCAAAGCGCCACAAACTTCAGTCAGTTTATTTATAATGAAACTCCGATAAAACCGTTTCGTTTAAAGAATTTGTTGTATACTGTTCAAGACAGAGATTAAGCGTATTATTATTCGTGAGTGAGTGTTATTTCTATATGATCGTGACATGTTGCCAAGTTTACGATATATCCCTTGTTCAAGTAAGTTTAGAAATTCATCATTGGTTCCAAATACAAGAACATGCGCGAGTTGTTCCATTTTTAAAAAGTATCGAAGATTTAATTTTTCCGTGCAATAAGCTCTCTAGATCGCCGGAAGCGTTGTAAGCGCCGGAACCGTTGTAAGCGCCGGAAGCGCCGTTGAACCGTCAGGCGACGTACAATAAGATCTCGTTCCTGATTGTGAACTAAATGTTCTTCGAGAACAGTTACTGACTTGTGTATTATTGCAAAAAGTTGAGTTAAATTTCGTAGGCGGGTCTCCCCACTGTACATTAATGCTATTGCATTGTTTTGAAATTGTGTCAGTTAGGCTCGTTTGTAACTGTTCTATAAAAGGCGCACATTTTTGTTTTTTTTGTTCTTCTGTTAGTTTGTCTGCTGCTTCATCAGTTACGAAATATGAACATTTGCACCCAGCCATATTGCCAATATCGCACTTTATTTCATTAGGTCCGGGCTGCCATGGGTCCAAGGGCGGGGGGCTAGGTGGTTGACCGGATGGATTAGTGTTCGTTGTCGTAGTGGTTGGTCTTACTGCAAAATAAATACCGACTCCTATTCCTGCTAATGTTAAAATGACAAGGGCCACCCAAAACCATGGAATTTTTATGACTTCTAATGCAGTTTTTCCCAAAACATATACCATACCAATTGCAATAAGACCAATTACAAGAATAAGACCAATATAAGCCCCGAGAAGGGCAAACAATCCACCGAGTATGTCGTTGTCATTCACTTGCGTTGCTGTAAAAGTGTATTTATTTTTCATATCATTAAGTATATTTGAATCTAACAATGCTGTTACAACCGATGTAGCCGTCTGGTTCGAATTCATCTCAGAGATCGCTTCGTTACTTATTACTAACCCTCCGCCGGGGCAAAATTCACCAAGGATTGGATTTGGATTGCTGGTAATGCATCCGCTTTCCTTACCACAGTCTTTGCTAATCGTAACTTTACCAGCTGCGACTGTAAAATTAATTACTTGTGCGGTTCCATCTGTCTGAACTGATTGATTTCTTGACGCATTTGATATTGCCTGGCTTATAGTGTTTCTAACCTTTTGGGTAATCGAAGTTCTTTCTTGGCTATTGTTTTGTTGTCCAAAATTTATTCCCTTATTTGTTTGTGATATTGTCTTTGTTATATCATTTTGAAATTGATTTGAAATTTGACTAGTAAGTGTCGCAGTTGTAGTCGCCTCCGCAACTTGTTCTGAAACAAAAGTCGAGCTTGCTTTATTTTGTAAACATATGCTACCACCAATTACATTTAACTCTGGCGGCACCGGCTTAAATGCCACTAATTCTTCAGGTGTACAACTAAACGTTGATTTACAATCCGCTTTGCAATTAGGCGTTACATCGCTCGCTTTTTGCACCATTACACAATCATAAAAAGCGTCCAAATTATATTCGCGATAACACGCTTCACCTGGTTTACTAGGGAGTTGCAATCTGCAACGGTCTATTTTTTCTTTTGTTAGTTCATCTAGCGTCCATGTGTCGAGCGTAAATTTCCTTTTTTCATCGTTATCTATATATTCAACTTGATAAATTTTTTTAGTTCCGCAATTTCCCCCACACGTGCTCTCAAATGAACCTGCTATCGTTTTTACTCCGCAATAACCGTAATGTTCGCTGTTTGGATTTAAATCACATGTAGTTCCAATGGGGCAAACTGCACTGGATGAACACTGCACATTGTTCCATGTTATATACGACCCAGGGGGGTTCGGTAAACAGGTTTTGCGTAATAATTTATTTTGACATATTGTGTACAAGGCTGATTCGGGTACGGTCTTAGACCCCGTACCCCCATTGCAAAATCCTTCTTGATCATTTGCTTGTGTGGATGTGTATCCGAACGCTTTATCACACAAGGAAACGGTGGTAGCGCCAGCTGGGCTCCCCCCATTATACTGACATTCATAAATGTCTTCTTTATCTATACAATTAGATTCTGTGCATACCCTTATATCATCCAATCTATCACTACTACCGCAAGGGTTCTCAGGGGGCGGGTCGGATCCTACTTTGAGATTAATTACCTGGTCCATGGTTATTTCCTGGGTTGTTAAATTACTGGCCTCATTTTGTATACTTTGCATCACTTCCGAAATAGACGATTGGTATGATTGTAAATCGGTTGATGATAAGTTACTAGCAGCGGGACCCATTATTTATGTATTCAAAATATTTTATTTAATTTTTTTTCTCATTTTTGTTAAAGAAATCGCAACAATTGTAACAATAAGTACGATTATGATCACAATCAAGTACCAATACTTTGAAAAAACATTACAATCTGCAGAACTTGCCGAAAACCCTTCATGGACAGTCGCGCCATTCAAAAACTGAACCTTACACCTTTTTTCAGAATTAGGGTCGCTGCAAACTCCCGTCGTAGAAGCGGCCGTAGAACACGACGGACTTCTCATACTTTCATACAAATTATACACGTATTCAAAAGTTGGACGCATCTTTTGAGGTACATTTAGCTCGTCATTTACCAGATTGTGAATTTTATAGGCCCATAGTGCTAAATTTTTACGGGAATCAAGGAAGGGTTCTAAAGGTAGCTCCTGCAAATTTTTCTCATAGTTCTTCTTACACCATATGCATGGGAGAATATTACCCAAGTTCAGGAAGAATTGCCTGTAATGCTCAACAATTTCTGGTGCTGGGTTTTGCGCTGGATATCCCATGACGATGCTGTGTATAAATGCCCACCCAATTGGACCCCAACAGCTTGTCATTAAATTATTTTCGGATTCCATTTTTATATTATTTTATAATTATTAAATATATATATATATTAATAATTGCGAGAAAAATACTATTCTAATATCGCGACATCGCCGCCGTAAAAAAAATTATCGGGTTGGTTAAGCGGTTCCTCGTTGCCGTTAAACGTTATAGGAATTGATTTTATGGCGGGCTGACCTAAATCGGAAGAAAATGGACCTCCGGTCTCGTCAGCGCAAAGCGCCGCACCAAATGAATTGTCATCAACAGTAGGGGATCCAGTAGAGGTTGCGTCTAGCGTCTCACCGAGATCAATTGGCGCAACAGGTGTATCACCTATTGAAAAATGGCTATGCTTGCCTTCGGAACCGAAATCTGCAACATCATTTGCGGTAGATGCGGAAAATCCGCTGCCGAAGTCTGTCGACGCACTTTCGGTCGCGAAGCCAGCCGGACTTTGTTC
>Ga0194041_10000682_pt1 | contig 13893 bp, 9 predicted proteins | sample JunL449m_MetaG_FD_160082 | JGI IMG/M metagenome (GOLD analysis project Ga0194041, IMG submission 160082) | Anoxic zone freshwater microbial communities from boreal shield lake in IISD Experimental Lakes Area, Ontario, Canada - Jun2016-L442-9m | ecosystem: Environmental > Aquatic > Freshwater >...
AGCGTTGGTAGCTACCGAAGCTCCTCCAAGGCAATTCTGTCGCATGGATTTCGTGTTACTAGCACCAGTTCCTATCGCCCTTCCAAATTTACCCTTCAGCGCACTTCCTTGAATATCGCCAAAGATTGTTTTGCCTTTTCCCTCACCTACGGTGCACCAAGAATCTGGATTTTCAGACGCGGCTGTAGACCACTCTTGATCCGTTGGCGCTACCTCGAGGTATCGGCCCCAAGACTTCTTGCTTCCTGCATCATAAAAAATTATTCCACCACCGGGGCCGGTACTTCCTAAAGGACAGATTCCGTTGGGATCACACACAATCTTTGCTTGTTTCGCTTCCCAAGCAATATCTGCTTTTGCATCAGCGTCTGCCTTAGCCATTGCAGCTTTGTAGGCGACATCGTTGTAAGCCCCCGCAAAGCCAAGACCCATTTCGCTGCCCAAGCTGCCCGGATATCCTTCGTTACACACCTGTTCACTTCCGATAAAGCCCACTACTCCATACTCAATACTGTTACTAGAGCCAGATATTTTAAAACCCTTTGCGGTGCCGGGGTAAGTGGCCTTCTTCCACTTCGAACCTGAACCAGTGCGATGGTAAGCAACCCACTTCGTAATTTTCTTTACCTCCGACGGTCCATACGTCAGCATCGACTTTCCTTTGGATGATTGGGTGTAATTCATCGAGCGATATTCGAATACCCAAGTGTATCCACCTAAGCTTTGTGACGGCATGCAAGTCATATCCGCGCGATCGCTTAGAGTATTTCCGTTCTTTGACTTTCCATTCGTTGGTTTTGACGGCACCGGTTGCGAGGTTGCGGTGTTTGTGGGGACACCAGCCGCACCGGATGTTGAGACACCACCAGTAACCGCCGGCGGACCTAACGCGCAACTGACGGCCGGGTTAATCACTATCGGATAAAACGACGTGCTCACTCCATCAGTTATTCGATACAGGATAGATCCTTGCGAACGAGGAAGCGGGCTACCACTCAATTGCAGCGTTCCGTCAACGCTCGCTGTCGCGTTTGCAGCCAAAGTGAATTCTGCACGCAGGCTTGACATGTCAACTGTTGCAGGAAGGGTAACTTCAGCTCGGTATCCGCCACCCTCGTAACATTTCGTCCAAGAAAAGGTTCCCGACGATGTCACAACTTTGTAATCAAGCAATCCGTAATAAAATGTATCGACCCCGCGCGCAGGAGTGATGAAATTTGCAGTGCTTGCAAGCAGGAAAACCACAAGAGCGCTGCGGAGGACTTTCCGGGATTTAGCCATCCGAGCAGACTACTTCACTAGCCCTGTAAGTTGGTTCGAATCCTGCGACGGTTGTGAAGAAATTTAGATCCCTCGAGCCACTCCCAATACACGCTCGTTAACCGCAAGTGCATCCACGCCAGAAAAAAGGAAGCGACTCTCGGTTCACTAAAGCCTTTCCCTGGTAATCTCCCAACATGCGCATTGGCCAAGGTGGGAATGCCCGAATTCTCGCCACTACTATCTCAGTAGTTTTTGCGCTTCTCTTTATTGGTACTCCTCTAGTGTCAGCGGAAGATATCGGTCAGTTTTCCGGAAAAATCACGAATACCCCTCAATTCATCCAGCGAACTGGATGCGATTCGAATGGCGCAAGTGCCGATCTCCAACAATATCTAAATGGTGTGTGGGTTGATGTCGCACCTGCAAAGGGTCGAACTGCGACTGCTGGATGCAACGGTAATTCGGGAGAACCATGGATCATCGTCTCTTTGCCAGTTGGTACTCAAGTCCGATGGCACATCTGGGCTGCTGGGGCTTGGAGCTTGTACTCAGATCCAGGTGAGATGACCACGCCAACCACAGATTCAGCAGGCGCACTTGGCGGACCTGCGCCTACCGCGCCAGTTCCAGAAATGCCGATCCTTCAACCTTGTGCGTTCACCCAAACTCTTCCGTGCATCCAGTCGTTCACTTTGCTCGACGGCAAAGGAAAGGTTCTCACAGCAACACCCCGCAACGCGTGGACGACCTCCTACATCTTCGGTGGTCAGGTTTTTTCTGGAAATCTCTATGACTGGAACGTTCCGGGTTTAACACAATCGAATGGGAATTCAGATCTCATCATCACAGCAGAATATTTCCCTCTCAAAACCCCCTACTGCTGGTTACCAAACCAGGCGGTTAGCACGTGTGATTACGGCGCCGACACAATTAGAGTCGCAATTACTCCCTCATGGCGAAAGAGCAATCCAGGACCATTTCATTTTCCGCTTTTACCTGATGACAAGATTTGCGGATCGAAGAAGAGTCCCCAGACATGCACTCCCGGGTGGGATCTCAGCGAAAATTACAAATATCAGATTTCACTCAAGATGCCAGAAGATTTTACGATTGCCATGCTCGTCGGAGAAGGCAAATCTGGCTGGCTCACCAAGAGTACAGATTCAAAGGGTTCAAAAAATGTGATCTTGATCGGTACTCCCGCCATGAAGACATATACGCTCAATTCTGACTTAGCGCCTATCGCAGATGACCAAAGCAAAGCCGTAATGGGAAACGTTGGTCTTAGTTTCTATATACATTCAAATAAGTCGGAGCAAGCTCAATGGACTAATGGTTGCAATGGCGGTGACACCTTGTCGTTTTGGCGCACAAGCATCATTGGGAACACACCCGAGTGGTCCAAGGGAGACGAAGCGGTACAGATGCAAATGGGAGGACCACACTTTCTCGCGGATGGGACACTGAACACTGGTCTCTTTCAAATTCAAGTTCCCATTTCGATGGCTCAATGCTTGTGGAATGTAGACCTCAGCAAAGCAGTGCGGGCAACAGTGCAAGCTACCTATGGATCGCAAGGTGCCACGGAAGTGGTAACCACCTCCGAATATGTGCAAAAGGGTTACTACGTTCTCACTACAGCTGGATTCCACTACTCATCGCCGACCTTGAAGGTTAAGTTGAAACAAGATGCATCTGGGAAGGTGCTAGCTGAGGCGCCGGTAGATGTGATTTCTGAGCCTGAACCCATACTTACGGCCGCACCAACAGGGGTGGCCACAACGATTAAAGCCATTGCCAAACCTGTTGCCAAGAACGTGACCATCTCATGCGCCAGAGGTAAGACAATAAAGAAAGTTACCGGGCCTAAGCCGACATGTCCCACGGGATACATCAAGAAGTAAAAGTCTTGCAGGCCAAGTAACTCTAATTGACCCGACTCAGATTCCCAGGGCTGCGCGAAGTGCACTTTCGGTAATGCCTAACTTCTGCGCGGCTGCTACGAGGTTAGGCGGCGGCGGACCAAGCGCGTCACGCAACGTTTGCTCAGAAATACCGAGCTTCTTCGCAGCTGCCACTAAATCGGGATTACCACCTTGTGGACCTCCCTGGCTTCCACCTTGCGGTCCACCTTGTTGACCATTGAGGCCGCCCTGTTTCAGAAATCCGCTTGCAATGGTTCCACGAAATTGTCGAGCTATATATGGGAACCCGGCAGTAATGATGTAACAGTACGTTCCTTTCGGAAATTCGGGAGTTACTTGAATCCTGCCGTTTCCAGCATCAAGATCTCCACTCCCCGCTACGTATTCGAAATCCTGGGTGTAATCACCGTTGTACGTGCCACCAGGTCCGCTAGCACGTGTCCCTGTCTTCAACTGATAGGAAGACTTGAGAGTTTTGTACCCGCTCTTTGCATCCTTCGCCTTCACGTACCCCCGATCGAGGTACATCGGGAAACCGTCAGCGGCCCAGCCAATCAACGGTGAGTGGCCACTGCGAGTAACAAGTTGGCTCAATCCGACGGGATTGCCGTGATAGTGGTAGGTACCAGTCGGCTGTACGTGAGCATTGCTTGAATCAAGTCCGAGATTGCGGAAAGTATTGAATGCTTCGATATTCCAACCACTCTTGGGATCATTGTTGAAGACCTCCGCGGTACCTGGCTCGTAGATGACGCCGTTGATAGCTACACCCGCGCCAGCTCCCATTGACGCAGCCTGCAAATTACCCATCTTGGGCGAGGTAGAGAGTGAGAAATCCTGTTTCTGAGCAGAAATGGTGTTGGGATTGCCGGAGTTGGGGAAAGTTCCAGTCTTGTGGTTAGGAATACCGTTCGACACGATGCGTCGAATTCCACTCTTGACTGTGACAGCGACATTGCAACCGGTCGCGACGTCAGTGAATGAGTAACTACCCATGACGTTTACCACGAACTTCGAAGCGGCCGCAGACGGTCCGGAACTCAGCACAAGACCAGTGAGACCTCCACTGGTGACCGTGATTGCGCTTGCCAACGACCCCAACAAAAAGCCGCGACGTCCCACTTCTTTTTCAAAGAATTCCTCGTTCATCTCCCAACCCTCTCTTCTACTTGCGAAGACAGTAGTACTCCAAAGTCAGAATGCAAGTTGTAGATCCACGATTTATCGGTGATTCACAGAAAATTCATCGAGAGTCTGCGTGCCTATTAAAGAGCGAGAGGATGAGGGTGCAACCAAGGATTACTAATGCCCCACCGAGAAGTTGAATAAAGGAAATCGATTCATGCAGGTAGAGGGCGCCGATGAGTACCGCCACGACCGTCACCAAGAATTCAACACTGATTGCCTTCGTTGCCCCCAATCGCGCTACCAGCTTGAAGTAGATGACGTAGCAGAGTGAACTGCAGAGCGCGGCAAGGAGTGCGATGTTAAACCAATCTCCTAAAAGGGGTACCCGGTGAAAGGGTACGAATATGAGTAAGGGAGCAGTCACTACTCCCCCAAAGAAAAAGGCACCAATCACTTGCTCCCAGGACCCCACCGCAGACATCAGCATTTTCGAATAATTACTCGCGAAGGCAGCGGCGATACACCCAACCGTGCAGACAACAATGCCGATAACAAAACGTGCGGTCACTTCCCCTGAAGGGAAACCGACGAGCAAGACGATTCCAATAAAACCAAGAACAAGACCCACAGTTCCGTAGCGACTCGTCTGTTCGATGCCCATCAACCGGCCAATGACCGAAGTAAAGAGCGGAATGGCGCCCACGAGAATGGCGGTCATTGCGGTCCCAATACGCGGTACTGCAAAGGAGAGACCTATCAGCTGCATGGCAACCATGGTGACGCCAAGAACTAGGAAGGGGAAATATCCGATAGAGAAGTCCAACTTGCGACGCATCGCCTTAGCAAGGATGAGCAAAAGCGCACTTGCGATAAGCGACCTGATGGAGACAGCGCCGATCCAACCGAAACCATCGACCACACGCAGCACCATTAAGAAGGATGCGCCCCAGAGGATTGCCAGGATGGCGAACCTTCCGAGCACATCAAGAGCCATACGATCTATTAAACCTTCTTCTTGTAGCCCACGGGACACTTAGGCGCAGCGCCGGTCACCTTCTTAATTATCTTCCCCTTGTAGCAGGCGATCACCTTGTTTACGGGAGCCTTTGGGGCAGGCTTTACAACAACCACTGCAGGCGACGTTGATGGAACTAGTGGTGACGACTTTACCACTGGCACCACAGCAGCCTCTTGCGTCAACTTTATTCGTATTGTCGGTGACGAGAAAGTAAAGTTCTTCGCGCTGAGCGTAAGCCAACCGTCCCTCTCATTCACTACCTCAGTCGCTACGTTTTGGGTAGATCCGTCACTCGACGTAATAGATACCGTCGCCTTAATGGGAGCGGTGGTGAACCCTGGATAGAGGCAACGCACCGTCTCGGAGCGCATGGCTAAGTCATAGGTGCCCTTAAACACTGAGCCATCGAATCCTAGATGTGCGCCAGCTACCCGATAATTCAGAGAATCGTCGACGAAGGAGGGAGGGCCAGCCGAATAGATCATCGCATTCGTCGTTACAAGCCCCATAAGTTTCGAAGCATCGTTAAGGCAGCCGCCTCCCACACTTGGAAGACCTTTTATCTCCCACTGTGAATTTTGTTCCGGAGCAGACGTCAGAAAGCGTTGAATGATGGGAACGACTCCACCGTCAGGAAGACCTTTTGTAACATAATCTCCTTTCGGTGAATTGAATAGAAACGAATCGCCTTGTTCCACTACCGAAGCACAGTAAGTGCTTTCTGGCCAACCTTTGAGTCCTGAAGTTTTACAAATATTACTAAGCAACTGTTCCACCTTAGGATCAGATCGTGTGTCTGCACGACTTATATCTGCCTGACCCGCAGCGACGTTAATTGCCGAGCCTTCAACGCGTAGCAGATTCGTTGTTGACGATAAGGTTTCAAGAGTGACCGAAGTGTCTTTCATTCTTCCGAAGAGCCAGCCGGTCAGGCGATTGTCCATTTGCATGGTGAGTGCAAAACGCTGCCCTTCAGCAAACTCCCGCTTGACAGCGCAGATACCGGTTTCGGTCCACTCACATCCGGTTGTGGGATACCCGCCGCGAAGCTCGCTTCTTCCCAGACCAGTTTGATACTCAACTGTAAATTTTTCTGGAAGGCGGTAATTCCCTTCTTTCAAATCGGCCGAAATGAGTCGTGCGTGAAAATCCTTGAGCATCACTTGGTTGTCATTTCCGATTTCAAAAGCTAAAGAGATAGCAACGCCCATCACAGAACTATCATTTCCTGCCGAATTCGCTGGCATTTTCCAGACGCTAATCCCGCCACCCGCCGGCGTCTTTAACCTAGAGCTGGCCGCCAACTTGGGTGTCGCCACTTCATGATCAAGTTGTGCCGATTGCCAACTACCCTGTGAATCTGCAACTTGGAGTCCACGAATACACACCGCAGTAGGAGGACTATTGACCGCGCAGGGCGGAACTAGAACGTTTATGGCACCATGATCCACTTTGCAATTTGGCGAATCAGGCTCATCACAGAAAGCGTCGGCAAAGATGCTTCCAGCCGCATTAGCCTCCTTGGACACACCCGTGAACTGCGATAAAACAAAGCCCGCGAGGTTAATTGCAGGGTGAACCGAATCTTTGAAGTAGATTCGGTTCACGTTTCCGGGAGCTCCCTTATACGTGGGGTCGTTGTTGACGAAAACACTCCCCCATGCCGGAGTCGAAACAAATAATGCCAACGAAACGACCAGAGCGCGCCTCAGGATTTCGATAACCATGGTCCTTCTCCTCAACCTAGACGCCTCTCCGAGAATACCTGAGGGCCTAGCATTCCCGGACATTTACGACTTCTTCTTGTAGCCTGCGGGACACTTAGGCGCAGCCCCGGTCACCTTCTTTGTGAGTTTTCCCTTGACGCATGTAATAGTGACCTTCTTATTGTTCGCTGCCGCAACTACCGCCGCGGCCTGCGCATCTGATGAGGCCTTAGCCTCTGCAGCGGCTTTCGCATCTGCTGAGGCCTTAGCCTCTGCAGCAGCTTTCGCATCTGCTGCTGCCTTCGCCTTAGCCTCTGCGATAAGCCTAGGGTTCTCCACCACATAAACCCCAAGATCAAAGCTGACCGAATTCATCAGCGGAGTATCAGATGTCTTACCGGAGATTCCGCAGTAACCAATCTTCTTGCCCGTAACAACAAGTAGACCTGGCGCGGTGGGATCCAATGAGACATCACAGTATGGCGAAGAGGAATTCGTAATTGTGAGTTTCGCAGGGTTCGGAGAAGACGAGTCCGCCACCTTGAGACTTTCCTTAATCTGTTCCTGCTCCATCACCGTTATTCGGACGCCAGAGCTTTCGTAATTGAACGTCACCTTATTTGTGCCTTTTAGTACCGTGTATGTATTCGTAGCGCTTCCGCCAGCAATATAATCGGTATCAGGCGAGGTGAATTTCAACTCGCAGGTTCCTGAACTCAAGAGCATGAGTTTGCCAGAGTTAACTGAGCATACATTCAAGGAAGTGGAAGTCGCCGAAACGACTGCACCAGATTTTGCTTTGGCTAATTCACCAATCTGAATTCCGGACTGTGCCGGTTCCAACAAAAAGTAGCGATAATCCTTCGCAATGGAATCTTCATCAATCGGTATCCCATCAGAGTTCGACGACTCTTTCGCGTAGGCAGAATTACCACATTTGTTGGACGCATAAACAGCAAATGATGCACGCTTAGTCTCACCTGAACTAAATATGTAAGCCGAGGCCTCAGACAGAAAATTCGTAGTGATCTTCGACCATTCGCCCCATTTTTGGGTCTTGCCATTCCACTCGGTAGTTCGATAGTTGAGGTTAGTCGCCGGCATCCCCGTACTCGCAACTGTGGCGTTAAAGACCACATACGAACCAGAGGCCCGTTTATACGTCACGATGGGCGCATCTGGGGCACGAGTGCATTTGTCGTTGTATGACGCTACAAACCCACCGCTCCCAGCCGTCGTCGGAGTGGGAGCGCTTCCTGACGTCGAAGGTGTAGTCGTCGATGGTGTTGAAGCCGATGGTGTCGTGGTCGAAGGTGTCGCATTCGTAGGCGCAGTTGTAGGCGTCGCAACCGGTGTGGCAGCTTTCTGCGCAGCCACTACGTTTGCTAAGTAAGTCTTGTAGGCGTTATATCTCGCAACAGCGCTAGCGTTTTCTCTCTGCGCAAGCCCGTCACTCCCCTCTTGTGCAACCACGTTTCGACTCAAGGCCACTGCGTTAGGGCCGAACCAGACGCTATAGGACCAATCTCCAGCAATAGCACCCCCGGTGGGCGTATTTGATACTTCAGAGACTTGGAACTCAAAATTTGAAGTGGCATCTGGCAGAAAGTACGCCCGAAGCTCCTTGGGATCTGGATACGCCGATTCATAGGGCGAGTCTGTGAAGCATCGTGTTTTATCTTTAAGCGCCACGTCTGCGTTCTGCCAAGAAGTAGCGCCCTCTTTTCGAAATCTGGTGAGGAAGGCCTTGGTAGAGAGTTTGATTGATGCATTTTGAGGCTGTGCCCGATTAATATCCGATTGAAGTGGAGTTTGTGAATTAATCCTGATAACGACAAAATCACCTACCCCGATACAGCTGTCTGTGCCCTTAGAAAGCACTGGTGCTGAAGTTGCACCTGGGCTTGAGTATGCAGTTATATTGTTTGACTCAGAGTAACCACCATTTCCACCGAGGGCAAAAACTTTTATGTAGTGGAGCTTGCTGCCCGTCAGTCCTGAAATAGTCGTGCTAGTTGTACCAGCCGGAACGCTCTTTTCACCGTATTCAATCGGATACTGATACCCAGTCCACTGCACCAGATATGAATTGACATTATCCGCCGCAGACCAGGTTACATCGATGGCACCACTCTTCACCGCTTTGTCTGGCAAGCCCGACGTTGCCGATGTAGCATCAATATTTGAGTTCGGAATTGTTAAACTTTTTCCTGTGGTAGCCGCAATTGTGAGAATGCATCCGGCATCCGTGGCGTAGTACTTGGCCGAGCAAAAATTTGACGTCTCTGAGTAGTGAGTGCCGTATCCGTCATTTGCGGTCACGATTATTTGATAGCGGGAACTCGGAGCAATGTCAGTCACCAGCATTTCATTCACATTGGAAGCCGCATCGTATTTGGACTCAGTCCAAGTTCCGCCATTTTCCGGTATCGCCGTCTTGTTAATAGTCGCGAATCGCACGGTGTATCCACCGCTAGGTGCGCCAGAAGCTGGAGGATTCCAAGAAATGACTGCAGAGGATGAACCTGTAGTGCCAGGAACGACTTGAACATCCGTGGGCGAGAGCGAAGCCTCAGCCGGTGGCGAGGAAGCTCGAGTCGTGGTGTAGGTGGTGGTGATGGTGATCATGACGCGAATCGAAACCGTAATGCGGATGCCAGCAGCTTGGCTGGCTTGTGGGATAACAAAAAGCCCTGAAACCAGGGCAAGGACGAGCAGCATTCGCAGGGACCAGTGACGCATGTTCGCATTCTGTCAGGCATTTCTGGGGGCTACAAGAAAAGGGTGGCGAGTGTCGCCCTCACTGTCAGGCTGTTCGCCTATAACCCACTGGGCATTTTGGCGTGATGCCCGAGACCTTCTTTACCGTCTTACCCTTCGCACAAGTGATGGTGCTCTTCTTCGCCGTAGCAGGTTTAACCGCGACGGAAGTGGCAGCAACTGGCGCCGTCGCAGGAGTTGTCGTCGGAGCACTTGGTTGTGCGGGTTTATTTACCGGCGCAACAGCTGCTTCTTGGGAGAGCTTTAAGCGAATAGTGGGCGAAGAGAAAGTGAAGTTTCGTGCACGAAGCGTGAGCCAACCGTCCTTCTCTTGAACCGCTTCGGTGGCTACGTTTTGCGATGTTCCATCGCTTGCGGTTACTGAAACCGTGACCTTAAGCGGTGCACTCGTGAAGTTGTAGAGACAACGCACCGCCTCCGACCTGATCGCTAAATCATATGTTCCTTTGAACACTTCTTGTTGGTCATATCCCACGTGCGCTCCAGCAACTTTGTAGGTCAAAGAGTCGTCTACGTAGGACGGTGGGCTGGGGTCATAAACCATCGCGTTAGTTGTGACGATACCTTGGAACTTTGTGGTGTCACCGAAACAGTTTTTCCACTGACCTTGGGCAAAGCCACTTTGAGTGAGGCCTTGCAGATTCCACTGAGAATTGCGCACAGGGAAAGTCTTCAGATATGGGGCCACGATGTCTGCGTACCCCTTCCCCTTGATACTCGCGATCGCCATCGAAGGATCGGTGCCATCGAAGCCCCAATTCATTCGATCTCCCTGCGGGCGATTAATGATGCATGGTGCACCCGCACCTCCGCAGTTACCGAATACCTTTTGAAGATCAGAATCCTTAGCGATCTGCTCGCTAGTGAAATCGGCGTACCCGGTGGGCACATCTATTGCGGTTGATTCGACGCGTATCAGATTAGTGGTCGGAGTGAGTGCATTAAACCCGATCGACACATCTTTCATGCGCCCAAAGAGCCAACCTGTGAGACGGCTGTCCATCTGCAACGTGAGCGCAATTTTCTGGTCTAGTTGGAAATCACTTCGAACCGCGCATTTTCCGAGCTCGGTCCATTCACAACCAGGTGCGGTATTTTGCATATATATGAAGCCACGTGGATCCACTGTGTCCTTGAACCAAGAGACTGGCTTATAGGTTCCGTCCTTATATGTAAACGGAACGACGGCTGCGTTGAAATAGAACACATAACCAATGCCAGGTTGGAAGGTTTTCGGATTGAAATCAATGTTGTAGCGGATGTTGATACTTACGCCATAACTATTTGTACCGCCCAAGTGATTGCCAGACGCACTCTTCCATATGCTGGTACCACCGCCTGCAGGTGTTTTTGCTTTGACGCTCGCGGCAATCTTCTGCGTATCGACTTCGTGGTCAAACACAGCCGGCTCGAGAATTCCCGCTGTATTAGCGATTTCCAGACCCTTCACACACATGTCCGTAGGCAGAGAAGATGCTGTGCATGGTGGCACAATCAGATTGAGCATGAGATTCGGAAGCCCAGCGCAGGTCGGATCGTCTGGTGAGTTGCAACTGAAATCTGTGACGGGTCCATTCTTATAAGTGGAACCGGTGATATGAGAAAAGTTGGAATATCCGCCACTGGTTTCTTCAAAAATGAATCTCTTTGTTCCCGAGGGTTGGGCAACCGTGTCGCCATTCGATGCGCTGGCAATCGAAACTGAACCAAAGAGAGCCAATGCCGCGATCGCAACCACGACGGCTCGGCGTGAAGCGCGCATCAGATCCCCCTTTCAGTTGGGGGTTAACTTACCTCAGAATGCTTCGCGCGATGGGGCGACTCCTGGAATACCTTTTTGAAAATCCTCATCGTAGAATCACCAACATGTCGCCCACCCTTCGCCCCTGGACACTCAGCGATGTTGCGGAGTTTCATGCCGGCGTGATTGAAAGCAACGAACACCTTGCGCCGTTCATGCCATGGGCGCGCAGCTCCGCCGCCCTATCTCTGGAAGAGCGCACACCTCTTATCCAGAAATGGATCGACGATTTTGAAAATGGGGCAGACTTCCACTTCGGGCTCTTCGAAGGCGATCGCTTCTTAGCCGTTATTGGCCTCCACCCTCGCATCGGACCAGGAGGTTTGGAGATTGGTTATTGGTGTCGAGCCAGCGAAGCACGCAAAGGGCACACCACGGAGGCAGTAATTCAGGCGATGAAGATTGCCTTCACGATGCCAGAGATCACTCACGTAGAGATCAAGCACGACGTGGCAAACATGCCGAGTGGACGCATCCCCGCAAAACTTGGATTTAACAAGATTGCTGAAGTAGATCGTGAAATTCTGGCCCCGGGTGAGACCGGACGTGGAAATATCTGGCGACTTGAAAAAGATGAGTACTTACAAAAGTTTTAGTCCATCCTCAGGAGCCGATACTCGTCCACTCCCATCTCAAAGATATCTTCTGGCCCATCTTCTTCATCTATCTGTTGACCAATATATGCAAAACTAAATTTTTTGATGATCGCTTGTGAAGGCAGATTGTTGGGACTGACGGTGTAGCGCAACATTTTCACCCGCGGCTCATGCACCACCCAATCCCACATAGCGGTTAATAGTTCCTGCGCGAACCCTTGCTCCCGATAGGCCTCGACGATCTCGAGCCCAATTTCGATCATGCCGTTCTCATCTGGTCCATCATGGAACCCAGCGCTACCAATAATCTCCTTTGTTGATTTCAAGACCGCCATGCGCAACAAATATGGAACAAGGGAAGGATCTTTTTTAATTCTGGGAATGCGATGCACTAACGGCCCAGGTGAATCGAGAAGATGTCGCCATGGATTATGGAACCCTCGATCAACCCAGAGAGTTGGATCCGATCGATCCACCGAGAGCTTGTCATATTCGGCAATGCTCACTGCAAAAATCAAAAGGCGATCAGACTCAATCACAAAGTCAGGGGCAAAACGCATGAAAGAAGAATACTCGGACTAGGATCAAAGCCTTGAGTAGGAAGGCCCACCGTGTCCAGCGCAAAACTCACGTCCGTCGAAAAGCGTGGACTCGTTTTCGCATTCCTTGGTGTCTTCCTCTTCTCCCTTTCACTTCCCATGACTAAATGGGCCCTTGAAAGCTTCGATCCCTACTTCACCTCCACTGGGCGGGCAGTCATCGCTGCAGCACTTGCCGCTGTGATTTTGAAAGTGCGCAAAGCCCCTCGCTTCAAACGAGAACATTTGCGCAGTTTTATCTACACCGCACTTGGCGCAGCATTTGGATGGCCCATACTTATTGCACTCGCTCTCGACCGCCCCAATAGCACTTCAGCGAAGATCGCAGTTATTGCGGCCATCATGCCTCTAGTCACTGCACTACTAGCGGTACTTCGCGCACACGAACGAGTCAGCCGCTCGTTCTGGATTGCCTCCGCCGCCGGCACAGCCATTCTTATTCTCTTTGCTTTGTCGCGCACCGACGGCACTCCGCGAGACCTTGTGGCCGACGGCCTCACGGTAGTTGCCGTTATCGCTTCTTCTTGGTGTTACGTGGAAGGTGCGGGCCTCACAAAAGAGTATCCGGGGTGGCAAGTGATTTCTTGGGTGGTGATCCTTGCACTTCCCCTCAACCTGCCGCTTTCTATCTGGCTCTGGTCCCGCACCCATGCGCAACATGATTACACCTGGCACGGAATTGTCGGCTTGCTCATCATCGGAATTTCTTCCATGTACTTGGGCTTCTTCGCTTGGTACAAGGGACTCAACGAGGCCGGAACTGCGCGGGGTGGTCAGGTGCAACAGCTTCAGGCACTCATGACCCTAGGTTGGTCTGCTCTTTTGCTCCACGAACACGTCTCGCTCGTGACATTGATTTCGGCAATCGGCGTCGTGCTTTGTGTGGTCTGGGCGCTAACTGCTCGCAAGCCCCTGCCGCGCGATTAGTAGGCTCAGCGAGAGAATCAGGAATCCAATCGCCGAAACAAGCGTCAGGATTCTCCGTGCTTTCTCCGAGGCCAACATCTCGGTGACGCGTGAAATCGAAGTTCCCAAGAAAGCACCCCACATAAATGAAACCAGTGCCTGAACCCCAC
>Ga0194041_10000685_pt1 | contig 13871 bp, 10 predicted proteins | sample JunL449m_MetaG_FD_160082 | JGI IMG/M metagenome (GOLD analysis project Ga0194041, IMG submission 160082) | Anoxic zone freshwater microbial communities from boreal shield lake in IISD Experimental Lakes Area, Ontario, Canada - Jun2016-L442-9m | ecosystem: Environmental > Aquatic > Freshwater >...
TCACTATTAACTGTTTCTGCGGCTAGAATTTGCCATCCTGCATAGATATTTTCGTAAATTTGAACACCGTTTTTAATAGCAATTGGAGTAGCTGTTCCGACTTGGGTAAAGTATTTGTTGGCTGCATCTTTGACTAATTTAGTATTACCTGCTGATTCAATTGGGGTAAAAACGGCATCATTTAACATCGAAAGATGTAGGGTGTAACTATCTCCTGTTGCTGGAGGTGTTAAAGCAGAAGACGAATAGCGATAAACGCCAATGATATAATCACTTGTTGTTAGTGTTTTATAGGTGAAAAATGATGCTGTATCGTTACCCGTATTTCCGGTTTCTATACCATCATCATTACTGCTTAATAATTGGTTATTATTGGGATTCCAAAGTCGCAGTATGGTATCAAAATTATTGTTGTCAATGTCGAAAACTAACTGAGTATTTGCAAGCGCATTAAACCGATATAAATCAAATGTGCCATCTCCTGTTCCCAGAATACTAACGTGATCATAAGTGGTGGAAATATTACTGCCATTAAAATCCTGAATATCGGCGACTACTTGACGATTAAAACTTGTAGTAGCAATCACTTGAGCGGTTGCAAAAGTATTATTTCCCTCAACTTCTGGCAAAATATTTGTGCCACTTCCGTTAGACATTTCTACAGCACCAATATCAACAGTAGTTCCGAAAATTCGGAGTAAATTACGTTGATCAAATGGTATTATTTCAGTTGTATTCTGATCAGAATCAAGGTCTTGTGTATCAGTAGGAATTAGGGAATTATTGCCCGCATTGATGGCAGGACTACCCGCAAGTAAGGGATGAATGTAGGTATTACCAATATACTGTAATGTTCGCAGTCCAGGATTAGGATTAACAATATCTGTTCCTGTGCCAATTGTGCCACTAGATCCTGTTTTGTTGCCAATTAAGTTGTAATTATTGCCATTAATCGGTCCATAAATATCAGGAGAGTAATTCACGCCAGAATCGCCACCGCCCTTATTTGATGTTTGAAAATTACCTGCAATAATAGTGTTTTTGGCATAAACTTCTCCATAACCGTTGATGTTCAAAATTCCGCCACCAATGCCGTTATTATCACTATCGAAATCAGCGGTGTTGTTAGTAATGGTACTATTATTAAGATAAATTTTTCCTCTTACTGTACTTGAAGTCCCAACATCATTACTATTGAAAATTCCACCACCAGATTGATTAGTCCTGTTACCACTAATCGTAGTATTGGTAATGCTTACCGTACCCCTATTGGAAATTCCACCACCAAATCTACTCGTATTATCAATAATTGCAGTATTGGTAATGGTTGCCATTCCAGCGTTGAAAATACCGCCACCATTACCAACAATAGCAATACTATTATTACTAGTATTACTGACAGCTTGATTATTACTAATAGTGCTGTCTTTTAAAAGCAGAGTTCCATAGTTTTTAATACCACCGCCATACGCATCAGTCGCATTATTGCCAACAGATGTGCTGGTGATTTCATTATTAGTAATGAGACTATTACTAATTTCTGCGGTGCTATTAGGGTTGATCCAAACTGCACCTATGGACGCACCAGTAATCGTCACACCATTCAAAATTAAATAGGCATTTGCTTTAACATCAATTGCCGAGTCTCCAAAGCCTGATGTAAAACTTGTTTTTAAATTTGTTGCGTCAATAATTGCTTTTTGATAACCAACAGATTTAATGGTGATTTTTCCCCCAGCTAAAATATCTAAATCCCCTCTGACTCCTGCTTGTTCATCTCCACCACCATTAAGTGAAGCAGTATTCTTAATACTCAATGAATAAGTTTGTCCTCCTTGCAATTCAATAATGTAATCATTGATTGTATCAGCATTGGCTATTAAAATCGCATCCCGCAAGGATAAACCACCAGTAGCACTACCATCATTTTGATCTGCGGTTGTTGTCACTGTTAAAACAATTGGTGCAGCTTGTTCTACAGCAATTACTTTTCCTTCAACAGTAATATTTGCCCAATCATTTTCTGTGTTAATTCTGTCTAATTCCTGAGTTGTTAAATTCTGTCCGCGCACCAATGCTGAGAATTTTTCTCCTTCATCTCCGGGGGTGTCTATTTGATTAATTTGAGCATCAATAAAATGCCCAATTTCTTCTAATAGAACCGCGCTAATGGCTTCTAGTGTGGAAGTTGCAATAAAATTAGCTGATAAATAAATCCTATTTGTGCTGGTGGCATAAGCGCCGTTAGCATTGCCAAGAGTGCTATTATCAAGAATCTCAATTTGCGGAAGTTGACTAAAATCACTAGATAGCCACTGTAAACGCAGAATTTCGGCTGCGCTACGATTGTATTGTGTACCAAAAGCGGTATCGAAAACCTGCCAGAAATTATCTAAACCAGAAAAAGTGCTGAGTTGGCTATATGTCAGCGTCAGGGCAGAGTTGAGTATGGTATTCATAGATTTAGTTATTGGTATTAATAATGCCCGAAGGCAATAGGAGGTGTCACAACTTGTAACACTTTTGAGTTAAAGACTATACAATCACAAGTTTGACACAAATACTTACAAGTGTCAAGCCCTATATCTATGCGACAAGTTAGAATTTTTTTAAAATTGGTGGTCCCCAATGTCAAGACGACTATCAATTTTTAACAGCTTATATTCCCTTCAAATATGCAATTCAAAGATTAGAGTATGTTCAAAAAGTCTAATTTATGACTAAAATGGAAGATTAAAAGGTTTAGCTCTGCTCATTGGTGTCAACGCTACGCTATCAGTAACCCATATTTATACGGAAAACGGTTCATAGTTTAACCAAATATGAAACCCCTCTGGTAAACCTCTCCCCAACGCTCTCCTAAAAGGAGAGGGAAAAGGAATAATATTTAATACTGGAGAGGCTTTAAACTTGTTCTTTGTATGATAAAAAAGTCCAACTTCTAGCCGTTTTGAGTATATAAGAAAGTAAAAAAGAAAAAAGATACCCGACTCTTTAAAGAAATCGGGTATCTAAAATGATCTAAATTTGTGAGTTAAGATTGAGAAGTGTTTTTACCCACAACTTGGGATTTGAGGGTGGTGATTTCACCGGATAATTCCTGTCTGGTGGAAGCTTTGAGTAAATAGCGGTAGACAAACCACACAGAATAACCAATTCCAATTAATTCAAAAGCAGGTGCTACTAAAGGAACATCATTAAGAGCATCTAATACAGCCAATAGTACCTTAACTGTGACTACTGCTGTCACAACTAAACCAATACTAACAATAGGTTGCTGATATTGACCAAAAAACTTACCTACATAATCTGGTAATGTACCAAAAAAAGCAGAAACTTGCTGCCCGTATTTCAGCCATTGTTCTTGAGGTTGGGAAGGAGGCTGAAGTTTGGTCAGATTTCCAATTTGGGTGTTAATTTCAGGTATGGTTTTTTCCTTGGACTCGGTTTCTTTAAATTCTGGTTCTGGCATTTTTGCTTCCATATTTTCAAAAGTTGAGTTTCTTACTCAGATATCTACAGCCAAAAGGCTGTTAATTGACACTTATACCACTGATAAGGGTGAGAAAGTAGAGATTATTATTTGATCTTAATCCAGAGTTATTCACAAGTATGACAAAACTTGACGCAAAATCTAGTAACATGAGTTGCTATAGTACCCCATTTTGATTTTTTGATTTTTTGATCTTCAAAATTAGGGTGGGTATTGTCTACCGTAGATAAATATTATATTGTACTAGCGAATACAATATTAATATTTTCCGATTTAACAGAGATTGCTTAATATATGTTGGTTTTGCTTGGTAATACCGACTATACTACTTGATATTTTTCAGTGATTTTACTTTGACATTTTTATAATTTATGACCACAAATATTGATTTTCTTAGTCATCTTAACCCTAATCAACGTCAAGCGGTCGAACACTACTGTGGACCATTGTTAGTGGTAGCTGGTGCTGGTTCAGGAAAAACCCGGGCACTTACCTACCGTATTGCTAATTTAATTATAAAACATCGTGTTAATCCTGAAAATATCCTCGCGGTGACATTTACTAATAAAGCTGCTAGGGAAATGAAGGAAAGAATTCAAAGAATATTTGCTGAACAATTAGCAATTTCGCAACATGGTAAAAAGTTTGATTTGCTAACAGAATATGAACAAAGTTTAATTAAATCACAGGTTTACCGCACAACTATCAAAGATATGTGGTGTGGAACTTTTCACAGTTTATTTTCTCGGATTCTGCGGTTTGATATCGAAAAATATCAAGATGAAAAAGGCAGAAAATGGAATAAAAACTTTTCTATTTTTGATGAATCAGATGTCCAAAGTGTAATTAAAGAAATTGTCACCAAAGATCTAAATTTAGATAGTAAAAAATTTGAACCAAAGTCTATTCGCTACGCTATTAGTAATGCCAAAAATCAAGGACTTTCTCCCCAAGAATTTGAAAATGAACAACCAAATTATCGCGGTAGGGTAATTGCTGATGTTTATAATCGCTATCAGGATAAACTGGCTCAAAATAATGCTTTAGATTTTGATGATTTAATTTTAATTCCTACTAGATTATTTCAACAAAATGAACAGGTTTTGAGTTATTGGTATCGCAAATTCTGTCATGTTCTAGTTGATGAATATCAAGATACAAACCGCACTCAATATACTTTAATTCAGCTTTTGGTGACTAATGGAGAAAATCGTAAACGTGAATTAACATGGCAAAATCGGTCTGTGTTTGTTGTCGGTGATGCTGACCAGTCAATTTACAGTTTTAGAATGGCAGATTTTACCATTTTACTGGAATTTCAAGAAGATTTTGGTGATGGTTTGGCAGATGATGATACCCGTTCAATGGTAAAGTTAGAAGAAAATTATCGCTCATGTGAAAATATTCTTCAAGCTGCTAATGAATTAATTGAAAATAACACTCAACGCATTGATAAAATTCTTAAGGCCACAAGAGAACCAGGGGAGGAAATTTATTGTCATAAAGCTGACGAAGAAATGGCCGAAGCGGCTTTTGTCATTAATCAAATTCGCAATTTAGAACATCAAAACCCGGAATTAAATTGGGGTAACTTTGCTATTTTATATCGAACTAATGCCCAATCTCGACCTTTTGAGGAATTATTAGTTAAATATCAAATTCCTTATACAGTTGTGGGAGGAATGAAGTTTTATGATCGCAAAGAAATTAAAGATGCTGTTTCATATTTAAGAGTGATTAATAATCCAGCGGATACTGTAAGTCTATTACGAGTTATTAACACGCCTAGACGAGGAATCGGTAAAGCGACTATTGATGCTTTAGTGAACGCTTCCCAGCAATTAGGAACAACTTTATGGGAAATATTAAGTGATGAAACCTCTGTAAATACTTTAGCAGGACGTTCTTCAAAAGCGGTAAATAATTTTGCTGCAATGATTCAAAATCGTCAAGAACAAATCAAAATAGTCCCTGGTTCGGAGATATTACAAGGCATTTTAGAAGATTCGGGTTATATTAAAGAATTGCAAGATCAAACTACAGATGAAGCTGATAACAGAATTAGCAACGTTAATGAGTTGTATAATGCTATGCTGCAATTCCAAGAGGAAAATGCCGGAGAAAATATTTCTTTAGAAGCATTTTTACAAAGTGCAGCGCTTAGTTCTGATTTAGATAATTTAAAAGAAGGACAAACAGCAGTTTCTTTAATGACCTTACACGCTTCTAAGGGTTTGGAATTTCCTGTGGTATTTTTAGTAGGATTAGAGCAGGGACTTTTTCCAGGTTATCGTTCTTTACAAGATCCTTTATTGTTAGAAGAAGAACGGCGTTTGTGCTATGTTGGCATTACCCGCGCTAAAGAAAGATTGTTTTTATCCCATGCAAGAGAAAGACGTTTATATGGGTCCAGAGAACCGGCAATGCGATCGCAATTTCTCGATGAATTGCCAGCGGAATTAATAAATACACAAAATAAAGTTACCCGTAGTTTTACTAAAACAAATTCGGAAAACTCAAGTAAACAAGGAACTACAGGGAATTGGCAGGTAGGTGATAGAGTATTACACAAGTCATTCGGCATTGGTGAAATTACTCATGTTTTTGGAGAAGGAAATAAGATTTCTGTAGCGATTAAATTTGTTAGTTTAGGACAGAAAATTATAGACCCCAGAGTAGCACAATTACAAAAAGTCTAATTAAGCTGTTATGCAGCTAGTTTTTATATATTCGCGCTTAAACTCTGGGCATAAATAACTTCAATATTGTGAGCAAATTCCAATTTGTCTAAGGATTCTGTAAAAAATACAAAACCCTTATAAGCCGTCACATACTTGTATATTTTCGTAAAATAACCCTCACTGGTGACAATGACCAGCGGCGCTTCACCTTGAGAGAGAACATCTAAAAAAGCATCTAATTTTACACATACACCAGTACCTCGATAAGTGAAAATACTCCCTCCAATAGTAGCAGGTTGGGCAGCCGCGTCACCACTGTAATAGCTCATTTGGTGCTAACTTTTACTTATGTTATTGACCTGCCAATTTTAAACTTTCGTCTCCATTGCGTGCTGTGAAGTTTGTAACGTTTGGGGTAAACTCCAATCTGGACGCAGTTTAGCAGCTTGACGTAAATAAATGTGGTGAATTGGGGTAGAAATCGGTAAATTGGCGTGAATTAGAAAGCGAATGCAGCGGGGTAAACTCCCTTCAACGTGCATTTGTTGGACATCTAACATAGCTACATTATCCCATAAAGGACGACTGCGAGCGATCGCTGCTGGGAAAATAGCATCTAAATCCTTCGTCACAGAAAAAGTCACACTAATTATATCCTCCGGTTGTAATTTATTTCTTTGTTCTAACTCATCTAATAATTCCGTGACTGAATCTTGAATTGCTTCGACGCTGTTTTCTGCAACAGTTGTTGCACCACGAATTGCTCGCATTTGCCATCTCACTACTAAAATCCTCCTTTTGTATTTGTTTAGTTGTTAGTTGTTCGTGGTCAGTTGTTCGTTGTCAATTTTTGGTTTTTACCACTGACCATTGACCATTGACCACTGACCATTGACCACTGACTATGGACGATATAACCACATAGGTAAACCACTTGTAGATATTTCAAATTCTAGCCAATCAATTCCCGCTCCAATAACCGATTTAGTTTGACGACTTCCCGGTAGAACACGACTCAAAAATGGTTTTCGTTCTTCTAGCGTATAGCAAAGAGTTTTCTCAGGATCAAGTCCTACTAGTTCCGCTGTCCACCGTCGTGCATCTTCTTCCGTCCCTAATCGGTCTACAACACCTAATTCTAAGGCTTGCTGTCCAGTAAAAATCCTGCCGTCAGCAAAGCTTTTTACCTTTTCTACAGTCAGTGAACGGGCCTGTGTCACAGTTTCCACAAATTGCTGATAGCTATAATCAATCAATTCTTGCAGAATAGTTTGTTCCGGTTCTGTTAGTTGCCGATCAAAAGCTAAGATATCCTTGTAGGGACCTGACTTAATAACTTTAAAGGAAACACCAATTTTCTCCAGTAGCACTTCTAGGTTGTTTCCCCGCAAAATTACACCAATACTGCCTGTAATTGTACCTGGATTCGCCATTATATGTTCTGCACCCATACCAATGTAAACCCCACCAGAGGCGGAAATATTGCCAAAACTGGCGACAATCTTGGTTTTTTTGGCTAATCTCTTCAAAGCACTGTAAATTTCTTGGGAATCTCCTACCGTACCCCCAGGGCTATCAATGCGTAGCAGTAAAGCCGGAAATTTACTTTCCTCTACGGTTTTCAGAGCTTCTAGGACGTGCCTACGGGTTGCACCAGCGATCGCACCGCTGACTTCAATCCGCGCAATCTGTTTACGAAAGTTGGGTTTAAATGGCCAAATCATGAGCAATCAATAACTTTTTAATCTTTTGAATATCTTTAATATAGAACCCCCAGCATTAAGCTAACCAGCTTTAAGTAAGTTAGGTTAAAATTGTCGTTATAACAAGACAAAAGACAAAAGTGAAAAAGTTTTCAGTAATTTTAGGTTTCTTGAAAGAGATTGGTTTTATTGTATTAATTTACTTATACTCCTTTCCTCCTCTCTGTGCCTGAAGCGTCTCTGCGTGAGCCATAAAACCTAAAAAGTCACCACACTCCGAATAGACTCCCCCCTGTGCATCATATCAAAAGCGTCATTAATTCTTTCAATCGGCATCACATGAGTAATTAAATCATCAATATTAATCTTACCATCCATATACCAATCTACAATTTTCGGTACATCTGTCCGCCCTCTAGCACCACCAAAGGCTGAACCTTTCCAAACTCTTCCAGTTACTAATTGAAAGGGACGAGTGCTAATTTCTTGACCCGCACCAGCAACACCAATAATCACACTGACACCCCAACCTTTATGACAACATTCTAAGGCTTGACGCATGGTGTTAACGTTACCAATACATTCAAAAGAATAGTCAGCACCACCTTTTGTTAAATCTACCAAATAAGCAACTAAATCACCCGTAATTTCTTGGGGATTTACAAAATCTGTCATGCCAAATTTTTCAGCTAAAGCCCGTTTTTTGGGATTAATATCTACACCAATAATCTTATTCGCGCCCACCATTCGCGCTCCTTGGATGACATTTAAACCAATCCCCCCTAAACCAAAAACTACCACATTTGCCCCAGGTTCTACTTTAGCTGTATAGATTACCGCACCAATACCTGTTGTCACACCACAGCCAATATAACAAACTTTATCAAAAGGAGCATCTTCCCGAATTTTAGCAACAGCAATTTCTGGTAATACCGTATAATTAGCGAAAGTAGATGTACCCATATAATGATGAATTATGTCGCTATTAATACTAAAGCGACTAGTGCCATCCGGCATTAAACCTCGTCCTTGTGTACCGCGAATTGCTTGACAAAGATTGGTTTTGAAGCTTAAGCAATAATCACATTGCCGACATTCGGGAGTGTATAAAGGAATAACATGATCTCCAGGTTTGAGACTTTTAACATCAGCCCCGACTTCCACAACTATACCAGCGCCTTCATGTCCTAAAATTGCGGGAAATAACCCTTCAGGATCATTACCAGACAGGGTAAAAGCATCAGTATGACAAACACCACTGGCTTTAATCTCAATTAAGACTTCTCCGGCTTGTGGTGGTGCTAATTGTACGGTTTCAATGGTTAGGGGTTTACCTGCGGTGTATGCTAATGCTGCTTTGATTTCCATTTGATTCTACCTTTAATTTTATCTCACGCTCCAGGCGCAGAGTCCCAGAGAGAGGAGAATTTTTAATTACTTGTCAAATTATTCTCTGTATAGTACATTAGTATCTATCACATGAGAAATCCCCCACCTTTACCAGTGGGGCTTTATTAACTGTTATATTTTGTTAAAATCGCATTCATTGGTTTAGATTGGTGAAAGGTAGTGGTTGTTTTGGCAACTATAATTAATTTTGTCTTAACTGCAACCACTCAATCAACTATCCACTTTGGCGATTAATTCAGTCTGTAATAAACATGATAAAACCTGCCCTTACTAAAATTGGCGCTCAAATGTCCAACTTAACTGGCGTAAGAGCGATTATGAAAGATATTAATGAAACCCTCAGAGCTAGTAAGGGAAAGGAATTATATAATTTGAGCGCTGGTAATCCCTTGATTTTACCAGAGGTGGAACAGTTATGGCGCGATTGTACGGCGGATTTATTAGCTAGTTCTGAATATGGTGAGGTTGTTTGTCGTTATGGTTCAAGTCAAGGTTATTCACCATTAATTGAGGCTATTGTCCAGGATTTTAACCAGCGTTATGGGTTAAGCTTAACTGACCGGAATATTTTAATTACTGCGGGTAGTCAAACTATCTATTTTTATGCGGCTAACGCTTTTGGTGGCTATACTGAAGATGGTAATTTGAAAGAGATTGTCTTGCCGTTAAGTCCAGATTATACTGGTTATGGTGGTGTTTGTTTGTTCCCTGAAGCTTTGGTTGCTTACAAGCCAACTTTAGATATTGACGCGGACTCACACAGATTTAAATATCGTCCTGATTTTAACCAACTTTCGATTACAGAAAGTACGGGTTGTGTGATTTTCTCTCGTCCTTGTAATCCTACGGGTAATGTTTTAACTAATGATGAGGTAAATAAAATCACTGATTTAGCAGCACCCCATCATGTACCTGTATTAATAGATTCCGCTTATGCACCACCTTTCCCGGCGTTGAATTTTACGGAAATGACTCCGGTATTTGGGGAAAATATCCTCCACTGTATGAGTTTATCAAAGGCGGGATTACCTGGGGAACGCATTGGGGTGGCTATTGGAGATGAGAATTTGATTCAAGTTTTGGAATGTTTCCAAACTAATGTGGGAATTCATTCTTCTCGATATGGTCAAGCGATCGCAGCTAGAGCGATAGAATCAGGTATACTAGCAAATATTGCGGAAAATGTGATTCGTCCTTTCTACCAGCAAAAGTTTGATGTCTTGGAAAGTACATTAGAAGCAGCAATGCCTAAAAATATACCTTGGTTTTTACATCGCGGTGAAGGGGCTATTTTTGGCTGGTTGTGGTTAAAAGATTTACCTATGACTGATTGGGAATTTTACCAGGAATTAAAGAAGGTGGGTGTAATTCTTGTTCCTGGTAGTAGTTTCTTCCCTGGTTTGCAGGAGGAATGGGAACATAAACACCAATGTCTGAGAATTAGTTTAACAGGTAGTGATGAGGAAATTACTATTGGTATGCAGCGTTTAGCGAAGGTTGCTGAACGAGTTTATCAAAATGCGGCTGTAAGTGTGTAAGAGAAATGAACCACGAAGACGCAAAAAATGTTGATTATCTGCAACAATATTGTTAAAATATAACATACCCCCCGCTATAGTCGTTAGATTGACATAGCGGAGGTTTGTTGAATTATTACTATTTAGCTAGCAAAGCTTTCTTATCTTTAATTAGAGCATTAATTTCGGAATTGATTTCTTTCAACTGTGCTTTTTTTGCCTCTATTGATAGTTTGGTGTTTTCAGCAATACCGTTTTTTTGGTCTCTATAAAATGCAATTAGTTCGTCAATTTCTTCAACGCTTTGGGTTGGTGTAGCATAAGCAATATACTGTACAGGAGCAGTATATACTGAAGCAGCAAGAGCGGTAGGTACGTTTAATAGCAAACTACAGAATGCGAATAATAACACGATTGAATGTAAAAATGCGCGTTTGGCGGTAGTGAAAAGTTTCATTTTTTGATGATCATAATTTCCAATTAGCATACTATTATCTTGTCAGTGATATTACTTCAAATCTTCAAATAATTTAACAATTGAGATTTTTTACTCAGTCCCTGTATTTTCTATTATAAGTAGTCTGACAAAATTAAATTCACTGATTGAGAGAGAGAACAGGGAACTAAAAAATTAGTGCCAATTAACTTAATTTACAACCGTGAAGTGGTAAAATGTAAACAAAGTGAGCAATTAACTAATTAATGAACCACGAAGACGCGAAAAAGAAGCAGAGGAGCAAAGAACCGGGAGTAGAGGGAAAAGTCAAAAACTCTTCAGTTCCCAATCTTGATGATTGGTTAGAAATTGGTAAAATTGTCTCACCTCAAGGTTTAATTGGGGAGTTGCGGGTTTATCCTAATACTGACTTTCCTGAACGCTTTGAAGAACCGGGAAAACGCTGGTTGTTACGTCCAGGAGAAACGGAACTGCAACCTGTGGAATTATTACATGGACGATATCTTGACGGCAAGAATCTTTATGTGATTAAATTAAAGGGAGTGAGCGATCGCCATCAAGCTGAGAATATGCGTGATTGTCGGTTCTTTGTGCCTATAAGCGATCGCCCAGAATTAGCAGCAGGTGAATTTCATGTGGTAGACTTGTTAGGGTTGTCAGTTTTTATGCAATCATCTGGGGAATTTGTGGGAACGGTGGTGGATATATTACCTTCAGGTCATGATTTATTGGAAGTTAAATTTGATCCTGCTTTTATCGCTAAAAATGAAGAATTGACCACTGGTAAACCACAAAAAACTGTTTTAATTCCTTTTGTGATGGAAATTGTCCCTGTTGTAGACTTAGAAACCCGTCGAGTGGAAATTACTCCTCCTCCCGGTTTGTTATCTATTAACAGTTAACGGATGCTACCTAACATAATTGACACTTGATTTCTATGGGAATATACAAATTATAACTGTTGTAAAGTTTTTAATGTTTCTTCAACGTGACCTTTAAAATTGAACATGGAATCAAATACATATTGAACAATCCCATTTTTGTCAATTACGTAGGTTACTCGTCCAGGAAGAAAACCAAGAGCAGTAGCGCCATATTGTTTGCGGATTTTGTCACCTTGATCACTTAGAAGTGTAAAAGGTAAATTGTATTTATTCGCAAACTTTTGATGAGAGTCCTGAGAATCACCACTCACACCGATAACTTCAGCGCCAGCGGCCTTAAAGACTTGATACTGATCTCGAAAAGCACAAGATTCTACGGTGCATCCTGGTGTATCATCTTTGGGGTAAAAATAGAGGACAACGGATTTTTGACCACGAAAGTCTACCAGACTGACATTTTCGCCATTTTGGGCAGGTAGACTAAAATCAGGTGCGGTATCTCCAACTTTGATAGACATATTAAAATTTCGCTATTTATAATATTATACTGCTGATGTGAGTTAGCTGTTAAAAAGCTTGTAATTCTCTTGATAATTGCCAAAATATCATTTTAGGCAACCCTGGAAGATTAAATCAAATAATAAGATTGTTTAACTTACAAAGAGGTTATGGGTAAAATTTTGAATTGTGATATTAGACACTTAATTTATCTATGAACTACCTAAAAAAGGGGGCTAAATTTCTAAAAATCGGGAATCTAAGATGTGTGAATACATTATAATTGACAACCAGCAACAGACAACCAACAATTGACAATATGGTTTATCCCGTTATTTGGCGCAATAATTCGGTTCTATTGATTGATCAAACACGCTTACCTAGTGAATATACAGTGGTGGAGATTCACCGCAGTGAAGATATGGCACAAGCCATTACAACCATGATTGTTAGAGGTGCGCCAGCAATTGGAGTGGCCGCCGCGTATGGAATGTATTTAGGGGCGAGGGAAATTGAAACAAGTGATAACCAGGAGTTTTTAAGTAAACTGGAAAAAGTGGCCAATTTGTTACGTTCTACCCGTCCTACTGCGGTAAATTTATTTTGGGCGATTGGTAAAATGATGCAAACGGCCTATGAAACCGTGGGAACAGTGGCCGAAATTCAACAAACTCTTTTAGAAACCGCCCAAAAGATACATGAGGAAGATCTGCAAACCTGTCAAGCTATAGGTGATCATGGTTTAGCAGCTTTACCGAAAACCCCAGAAAAACTAATTATTCTTACTCATTGCAATGCTGGGGCTCTAGCAACTGCTGGTTATGGCACTGCTTTAGGTGTAGTGCGTTCTGCTTGGAAAGAAGGACGTTTAGCCAGGGTATTTGCAGATGAAACTCGTCCTCGCTTACAAGGTGCAAAGCTCACCACATGGGAATGTGTACAAGAAGGGATTCCGGTAACAGTGATTACTGATAATATGGCCGCCCATTGTATGAAACAAGGTTTAATTGATGCTGTAGTTGTGGGTGCTGACAGAATTGCGGCTAATGGTGACACTGCTAATAAAATTGGGACATATAGTTTAGCAATTGTGGCCAAAGCTCATAATATTCCTTTTTTTGTGGCTGCACCTTTATCGACGGTAGATTTTCAATTAGTTAATGGTACTCAAATTCCCATTGAGGAACGTCACCCGGCGGAAATTTATCAAATTGGTGAAACTATCCAC
>Ga0194041_10000686_pt1 | contig 13867 bp, 11 predicted proteins | sample JunL449m_MetaG_FD_160082 | JGI IMG/M metagenome (GOLD analysis project Ga0194041, IMG submission 160082) | Anoxic zone freshwater microbial communities from boreal shield lake in IISD Experimental Lakes Area, Ontario, Canada - Jun2016-L442-9m | ecosystem: Environmental > Aquatic > Freshwater >...
GCATCTTCTTCAACCAGGGTGAGGTCTGCTGCGCTGGCAGCCGCCTCCTCGTGCAGGAATCCATCGCCGAAGAGTTTCTGGCGCGACTGCGCGATCGCATGTCGATGTTGCGCATTGGCGATCCGATGGATAAGAACACCGATATCGGCGCCATCAACTCGAAGGCGCAGATGGAGAGCATCGGCGAACTGGTGGCGAGCGGCGTCGCCGAGGGCGCCCAGATCTGGCAGCCCGCCTGCGATCTGCCAACGCGTGGTTGGTTCTTCCGCCCGACCCTCTTTACGAATGTTGCGCAGAGCCACCGTATCGCTCGCGAAGAGATCTTCGGGCCGGTCCTCGCCACCATCACCTTCCGCACCGTCGCTGAGGCGATCGAGAAGGCGAACAACACCGCCTACGGCCTCTCCGCCGGCATTTGGACCGAGAAGGGGAGCCGCATTCTGCAGGTTGCGAGCGCCCTCAAGGCGGGTGTTGTCTGGGCGAATACCTTCAACCGCTTTGATCCAACGGCGCCGTTTGGTGGCTACAAAGAGTCTGGCTACGGACGTGAAGGCGGCATGCAGGGGCTGCATGCCTACCTGAGGAGCTCCTAGTCATGGGGAAGAAGTCGAAGCGCACCGAGAAGCTCAACCTCCCGCTGACGATTGAGTCGTCAGAGGGCTCAGAGCGACTTGAGGTGCGCCGCACCGCCAAGCTCTACATCGGTGGCGCATTCCCGCGCAGTGAATCGGGTCGCAGCCGCGAGGTGCAGCTCGCGAAGGGCGGCGTCGCCAACATTGCCGGCGGTTCGCGCAAGGATCTGCGAGAGGCGGTTCGTGTCGCACGCATCGCCGCCGAGCCATGGGCCGCACGCACTGCGATGGTTCGTGGCCAAATTCTTTATCGCGTTGCCGAACTTATGGAGGGGCGCGCCGCACAATTCCGCGATGACCTGATCAACCACGGCGCATCAAAGTCCGACGCCGCAGCCGAGGTCTCCGCCGCCATCGATCGCATGGTCTGGTATGCGGGCTGGCCCGACAAGCTCTCTGCCGTACTTGGCGGCACCAATCCCGTCGCCTCATCGCACTTCGTCTTCACCCTGCCAGAGCCAACGGGCGTCATTGCCTCCATCGCACCAGAGGCATCACCACTGCTCGGACTCGTCTCACGCCTCGGCGGCATCCTTGCGGGCGGCAATGTGGCAATCGTCCTTGCGAGCGAATCGGCGCCACTCCCAGCGGTCACCCTAGCTGAAACCCTTGCCGTGAGTGATGTTCCAGCAGGCGTCGTGAACATCATTACGGCGCGCCGAGCCGAGCTGTTGCCACATCTGGTGCGTCACGCCGACATTGATGGGTATGACCTATGGGGCTGCCCCGACGAACTCCTCGTCGAGGCGGAGCAGGGAGCTGCTGAGCACGTTGCCCGTGTCGCACGTCGCCCGCATGGGGTGAAGGATCGCGCCGACGCATTCGATGGCGAGCACGGCGAACGCATCGACGGCATTACCGCCTTCCTCGAAATGAAGACCGTCTGGCACCCAATCGGCTCGTAGCCGACGTCTTTCGCGCCCGCTAGGCGCGCTGGTGCAAACGCTAATCGAGTGTGAAGTCGTCCGGGTCCGCGTACGCGCCGGTTACCTCTTTTTCGAGCTGCATCAACAGGTCGTTGACCAGGCTTGACGCTCCGAAGCGGAAGCGGTCGGGAGTTAACCAGTCAGGGCCGAGGGTTTCGTGTACGACCACCAGATATTGGATCGCCTCTTTCGCCGTGCGGATGCCGCCGGCGGGCTTCATGCCAACCACCTTGCCGGTGCGGTTCCAGTGTTCGCGAATCGTTTCAAGCATCACCAGGGTCACGGGGAGCGTCGCCGCTGGTGTGACCTTGCCAGTGGAGGTCTTGATGAAGTCGCCACCGGCGGCAATTGCTAGCGCTGATGCGCGCCGCACATCGTCGTAGGTGCCTAGCTCGCCTGTCTCGAGGATCACCTTCAGGTGCGCAGGGCCGCAGGCCTCTTTCACGGCGACGATCTCGTCCCACACCTTGGCGTAATCGCCAGCAAGGAAGGCGCCGCGATCGATGACCATGTCAATCTCGTCGGCACCAGCAGCAACCGCGTACTTCGTCTCGGCAATCTTCAGGTCGATCCACGAGCGGCCGCTCGGGAAGGCGGTGGCAACGGCGGCAACCTTGACGCTGCTCCCCTTGAGTGCCTCTTTCGCCACACCCACCAGGTCGGGGTAACAGCAGAGCGCCGCGACCGACGGCATCGACGCGTCACCAGGGAGCGGGCGCATCGCCTTGGTGGCCAACTGGCGGATCTTCCCCGGCGTGTCCTTCCCCTCAAGGGTGGTGAGGTCACACATGCTCAGCGCCAGGCGGAGTGCCCACACCTTGGAAGACTTCTTTATCGATCGCGTCTTCAGGGTAGCGACACGCTCCTCAATGCCAACACGGTCAACAGGAGTCGCGTCGCGGAGCCAGGCCCCGAGCGCTCGTGAATCTGTCGCAACCGGAAGTGATGAGGTCATACGGGGGAGTATCCTCTCTCTCGCGGAGATGCGCACGCGGGTGTGCAGCCTGCGAAACGGCGTGAGGGGAGGGGAGCAATGGAGTTCCAGCGTGCTGATGATGCGCGTCGCCTCTTCTTTGAGATGCCAAAGCCTGAGCTACATCTGCACCTTGACGGATCACTGGATCCGACCCTGGCACTTGACTTGGCCGCAACGCGCAACGTTGATGCCCCACGTGATTGGGCAGGCATGCGCGCCGCCCTCGTTGCCCCAGAGCGCTGTGCCGACCAGGCCGATCTCCTGCGCGCATTCGACCTGCCGATCGCCCTCCTGCAAGATGCCGAGGCGCTCGATCGCGCTGCGGAGCAGCTCGTGCGCAGCAAGGCGGCAGAGAACGTCGCTTACCTTGAGATGCGGTGGGGCCCACACCTGCACACCGCGAAGGGGCTCACCCAGTCGCAGGTGATCGCGGCGGTCTCGGCTGGGGCACGGCGCGCAGCAGCCGCAACTGGTATTGAGGTGCGCCTGATTGTGACCGCCCTCCGATCTCACCCACTTGAGGAGAATCGAAACCTCGCTACTGCAGCGGTCGCAGCGCAAGATCTCGGCGTCGTCGCATTCGATCTTGCCGGCCGTGAGGCGGCATTCCCTGACCCGCTCACATTCAAAGAGGCGTTCGATATCGCACGTAACGGCGGACTTGCCATCACCTTGCATGCGGGGGAGTGGGGCGGCGCTGCGCAGGTGCGCCGCGCGCTTGAGGTGCAACCTTCGCGCATCGCCCATGGTGGTGTCGCGATAGATGACCCAACCCTTTGCACGGAGCTCGCCGCGCGCAACGTCTCGCTTGATCTCTGCCCGACCAGTAACACCCAAGCCGCTATCGTTCCAGGCTACGGCGATTTCCCGATGATGGAGCTGCGTCGGCGTGGCGTGCCGGTCACGCTGAACACCGATGACCTCACCGTCAGCGACGTCACTCTCTCCGAGGAGTACCTCCATGTGCATCGTCGCCTCGGGCTTCCAGTCTCAGACCTGATTGCCCTGGCTCGTACCGGCTACGAGTTTGCCTTCGCTGAGCAGGGAACCAAAGTTCGTCTCAGGAACGCCTTTGAGTCGTGGCTCTTGCAGCGGGGTTTGTAACAGAGCCACCATCCCGCCCCGCTACCAAATCGCAATCCGTGCGCATCTCGCGCCGTTATGAGGCACAATGCCGCCACGGTCAGCGAATGGCTGGCCCGCTCGTCGCCGTGGGCGTCTGAGCAAAAGGAATTAGCGGAGGGCTACATACATATGAAGACGCGAATGTTCGCGCTCCTCACCGTACTTGCTCTTCTCGCCGCAGCGTGCGGTGGTTCGACGGCTTCGCCGTCAGCCTCCGTCGATGCCGGGAAGGCCCAGTACAAGGCATGCCTCTCGTTGGACACGGGTGGACCTGCCGACAAGAACTTCAACCAGTCAGCATACGAGGGACTTCTGTCGCTCAAGGCTGATGGGTTCGATACGGCCTACACGACCGCCGTTGATGATTCGTCGTACGCGCCGAACATTCAGCAGTTGATCGACCAGGGCTGCAAGACCGTCATCGCCGTCGGCTACAACCAGGGCACCGCCCTGCAGGCAGCCGTCGTCGATCCAGCCAATGCCGCAATTGCATTCGGTTGGGTAGACGCAACGTGGACCCTCGAAGATGGCACGATTCCGGCGAACTTCACCGGTATCGACTTCCAGATCGACGAGGCTTCGATGCTCGCCGCCTACTTGGCAGCTGGCATCTCGAAGACCCACGTCATCGCCACCTACGGTGGAGCTCCTTATCCTGGCGTAACCAAGTTCATGGATGGCTGGGTCGCCGGCGCCAAGTACTACGCCGAGAAGAAGAGCGTTGCGACGTCCGTCTTGGGCTGGGATCCAGTTGCCAAGACCGGTACGTTCAACCCAAGCACCTCGCCGTTCAACGACGTGGACTTTGGTAAGACGACCGCTGAGTCCTTCATGGGCCAGAACGCTGACGTTGTGCACGCAGTTGCGGGCACCACGGGCAACGGCACCTATCAGGCAATGATGGATGCGGGCAAGTACTCGGTCGGGGTGGACCTCGACCAGTGCGTCAGCCTTCCTGAGTATTGCGGAACACTCCTGACCTCGGCACAGAAGAACATCGGTGCTGCAGTAATCACGGCAGTGAACTCCAGTTACGCAGGCAAACTGGGCGGCACCAACTACGTTGGTACGCTCAAGAACGGTGGCGTTCAGATCGCCACGCTCGATCGCACCGAGGCTGCATGGACTGCAACCTTCGGCACGCTCGTAACCGCTGAGCTCAAGGCAGAGGTCGAGGCCCTAAAGGCCGCGATCATTGACGGCTCGGTGGTCGTTCTGGATTACGCAAAGAAGTAAGTACTACCCCATCGCATTAGCGGTGAAGTAGTGGCTCTCCGCCCGGATGCTTCGGCATCCGGGCGGAAGAGTATCTCTGGCAATACAGCGGCAGAGTAGGGAGGGTACGCGTCGTATGAGGCTTGAACTGCAAAAGATTACGAAGCAGTTCCCTGGCGTTCTCGCAAACGACCGCATCTCCATCTCCGTTGACAAGGGGCAGGTCCTCGGCCTTCTCGGCGAGAACGGCGCAGGGAAGACCACCCTCATGAACATCCTCTCGGGTCTCTACCGACCCGACTCCGGCAAAATTCTTATTGACGGCAAGGAGCGCGTCTTCCGCGATCCCGCCCAGGCAATTGACGCCGGTATTGGCATGGTGCACCAGCACTTCATGCTCGTCCCCGTCTTTGACGTCACAGAATCCGTTGTTCTCGGCAACGAGCCAACCAAGGGTCCACTCGGCAGCTTTGATCGAGCGACTGCGCGTGCGCAGGTTGTTGAGCTCTCAAAGAAGCATGGCCTCCACGTAGACCCAGACGCAAAGATTGAATCACTCCCAGTTGGTGTCCGCCAGCGCGTCGAAATCCTGAAAGCGCTCTACCGAAAGAGCGACATTTTGGTTCTTGACGAGCCGTCAGCGGTACTCACCCCACAGGAGACGGAGGAGCTCTTCGACATCATTCGTGGGCTCGCTAAGGGCGGCACCTCGGTGATCTTCATTACCCACAAACTGAACGAAGTCATTGCGGTTGCCGACAAGATCACCGTGCTTCGTCGCGGTGCCGTCGCAGGCGAGACAACCCCGAAGAAGGCGACCGCTGCCATGCTCGCCGAGATGATGGTAGGTCGCGAGGTGCAGCTCACCGTTAGCCGCTCGAAGTCAAAGGTTGCGGAGCCAATCTTGCAGGTGCAGGGGCTGAACGTCCTTAACGACGCGGGTGGCCTCGCCGTCAACGATGCAACCTTTGAAGTTCGCAGTGGCGAAATCTTGGCCGTGGCAGGCGTACAGGGAAACGGCCAAACCGAGTTGGTGGAGGCCCTTACCGGCTTGCGACTCGTCGATTCAGGGACCGTCATGTTAGAGAAGAGGGCACTTCACGCCGGTTCCCCACGCGAGATCGCGATGGCTGGGGTTGCCCACATCCCTGAAGACCGCAATCGCGACGGCATGATCAAGGGGATGACGGTCGCCGAAAATTACATCCTCAACACCTACCACCTGCCGGAGTACAGCAAGAACGGACTGCTGAACCGCAAGGCGATTACGGCCGCAACTGAGAAGGCTGTTAAGGACTTTGACGTTCGAACGCCATCCATCAATACCGACATCGGTTCCCTCTCCGGGGGCAACCAGCAGAAGGTGATCGTTGCGCGCGAGTTCAGCCGCAGCGTGCGGCTTGTGATCGCCGCGCAGCCAACGCGCGGACTCGATGTCGGCTCCATTGAATACATTCACCGGCGCATCGTTGAGCAGCGAGATGCGGGCGCTGCGGTGCTGATTGTGAGCACCGAGCTCGACGAAGTGCTCGCGCTCGGCGACCGAGTCGCTGTGATGTACGAGGGTCGAATCGTGGGCATTCTGGATGCTAAAGAGGCAACGCGTGAGCGAGTCGGCCTTCTAATGGGAGGTATCACCAAGTGAGCGCCCTTAAGAAATTTGGTGCCAAGGTACGGGTGCCAGCACTCTCCATCTCTGTCGCGCTCCTTGTGGGCGCGCTCTTCATCATCTTCACTGACCTTGAAGTGCTCGGAAAACTACTCTCCGATCCAATCGGTGCTCTTAGCCTCGGCGTTGGCCGCGCGGCGGTCGCATACAGTGCGCTCTTCCGTGGTGCCTTTGGTGATCCAGCCACAATTGAAAAGGCCTTCGCCTCAAACGGCGACATTCAGGTTTGGGCACGAGCACTGCGCCCAATCGTCGAGAGCGTCGTCGCGTCAGTCCCGCTGATCTTCGTGGGCCTTGGCGTCTCTGTCGCCTTCCGCACCGGCATCTTTAATATCGGTGGCGCTGGCCAGTTCACCATGGGCGCCGTCGGTGGCACGCTAGCGGCACTCTTCTTTGGCGGTGGCGTGACCCCTGCTCCCGTGGCTATCTTCTTGGTGATGCTCTTCGGCCTGATTGGTGGAGCGGCATGGGCCTTCCTTCCTGGCTTCCTGAAGGCGCGCGTTGGTGCCAGCGAAGTGATCACGACGATCATGCTCAACTTCATTGCTGGGCAGTTCGTCTTCTTCCTCGTCTCTAACTTTGAATTCATTCAGAAGCCGCCACGGATTCAGCCTGTCTCCAAGGAGCTGAGCCAATTCGTAGATCTCCCTGGAATCTTGCCGATTGCCAGCCTTCGGCTCGACATTGGCATCATCGTCGCTCTTCTGACCGCGGTGGCTGTTAGCTGGTTCCTCTTCCGGTCTACCCGCGGCTTTGAGCTGCGCGCGGCTGGCCTCAATATCGCTGCCGCCAAGTACGCCGGCATGGGGGCTGCAACGTCAATCATCACCGCGATGCTCATCTCGGGCGCCATTTCGGGCCTGGGCGGCGCAATCGTTGCAGTTGGCACCGTGAAGCAACTATCGCCAGGGATCGCAGGGAGTGTCGGCTTCACCGCCATTGCGATCGCGCTGGTTGGTGGAACCCGACCCAGTGGCGTCGTCGCCACAGCGTTGGTCTTCGGGCTACTGCAGCACGGCGGCGGCCTGATGCAGGTGCAGACGGGCATTCCAATCGAGATGCTCCTCTTTATCCAGGCCCTGGTCATCGCCTTTATCGCTGCGCCTGACCTTACCCTTGGAATCTTGAAGAATCCATTCCGCCGACGCCCTCGCGCGGTGGCGAAGTGACTACGCGAGGAGGCAAGGTGAATACGAAGAAGAAGCCAGCGGCACCATCGCGATCTAAGGTTGCGCCAACCAGCGCTGCAACACGAGGCCGCACGGTCGCTGTGGGCGACGGAGCGGATGCTCATCAGCAGTTTGTCGCGTCGCGCGTGCGCGCCGGCCTCTTCGCCTTCTTCACGCTGCTCTCGTTTGCAATCACCTCAGGCTCTGCGGGGGTTGAGGGGAAATTCTCGTTCTGGGCCGACAAGGTCGGCGGCACTGATATCTCGTTCTCTCTCCCTGTCGCCCTGCTCTGGGCTGCCGTCACAGCGGGGTTTGGCCTGATGACCGTCCTGCAGTTCGTTCGTGGTGCTTCATTCAAGTGGCGCCTTGCCATTGGACTTGTTTCGCCGATTCTGGTGTTTGCACTCCTTGCGCGGCTCCTCGACGGCACCACGGCAAACCTCACCGTCTTCTTTACCAGCACGCTGAGCTATGCCATCCCTGTCGGCATCGGCGCACTTGCAGGCATCGTCGCCGAACGCAGCGGTTTCCTGAACATCGCCATCGAGGGGAAGCTCCTATTTGGCGCAATGATTGGCTCAATCGCGTCGAGCGTCACTGGGATTGCCATCGCCGGCCCGATTGCTGGTGCAATCTTCGGCGCGGGGGTGAGCCTCTTCCTCGCCTGGCTCGGTATCCGCTACAAGGTCGATCAGATCATTGCTGGCACCGTCATCAACATTGGCGCTGTGGGCGTGACCACGTTCGCCTACCTGCGCGTCTTGCAGCCGCATAGCGAGTTCAATCGCCCAATTGGCATCAGCCCAATTCAGATCCCTGTGCTCTCACAGATTCCAATCCTTGGGCCAATCCTCTTCTCACTGAGCCCGTATTTCTATCTCTCTGTTGGGCTTGTGCTCTTCTTCACCTACATGATCTATCGCACGCGTTGGGGCCTTAGGCTTCGTGCCGCAGGTGAACAGCCGAACGCCGCGGGTACGGTTGGCATTGACGTGGTCAAGCTCCGCTATCGCGCCATGCTGATTGCCGGGCTCTTGGCAGGCTTTGCCGGCAGTTATATTTCGCTGAGCGGAACTGGCGGGTTCGGCGTGAACACCAGCGCCGGCAAAGGCTTCATCGCTCTTGCCGCAGTGATCTTCGGCGCATGGAATCCAATCTATGCCTTTGGCGCGTCACTGATCTTCGGTATGACCACTGCCGCTACCACGCTCCTGTCGGGGCTCGGCGTTTCACTGCCACCGCAGATTCTGCTCTCGATGCCGTACGTTGTAACGATCATCGTTGTTGCCGGACTGATCGGCCGCGTGCGCGCCCCGGCGTCGGCTGGCCGCCCGTACGACCAGGGATAGGGCGCTGACCCGGTGAGCAACCAATCGGTGCTTGGTTGGCCAACCTTCCATCACGCAAAGCTCACGTCGCGAACGGCACCGTTTGGCACCGTTGCCAAGCCGCTACCACTCATCATCGATAGCGACCCTGGCCTTGACGACGCGCTGGCGATCGCCTGCGCAGTTGTTCGTCCCGAGATCAACCTTCTCGCGGTGACGAGCGTTGGTGGGAACGCCGACGTGCACCACTGCACTGAGAACGCCTTGCGCTTGCTCCATCTCTACGGCGCGGACGACGTGCCGGTTGCGGAAGGCGCGGTTGGCCCACTCGCTGGGCCGCTCGAGCGCGCCACCGAAGTGCATGGCGAGGGAGGGCTTGGCAACACCAAGCTACCGAAGGCTCCGCGCACCGCTGAGCCAGAGGGTGCTGTTGCACTAATGGCACGCATCTTGGCTGCCTCGTCAGAGCCGGTCGCGATTGCGCCGATCGGCCCACTCACCAATATCGCGCTGCTCATTCGCTCGTATCCACATCTTGCGCCCAAGATTTCGCATATTTGCCTGATGGGGGGCTCGGTAGGCGAGGGGAACTCCTCTGCCTCGGCGGAGTTCAACATCTATGCCGACCCGACGGCCGCTGAGATCGTCTTCAACAGCGGACTGCCAATCACGATGATCGGCCTCGATGTAACCCACCACGCGATTCTGGATCGCTCGATCCTTGACCGTCTTGCGGCGCTTCCCGGCGCATCGGCAAAGGTAGCCGCGGAGCTGCTGAAGTTCTCCTTTGACCGCTCCGCCGCCTGGGGCCAAGGCGAGAAGATGGCGATTCACGACGCTGTGGCCGTGCTGCACCTTGCCATTCCAGATCTTGTTGGCGTCTCGCGCTATCACGTGGTTGTTGATGCGACGCAGGGGCCAGCACGTGGGCGCACCATTGGCGATGCGAATCCGTATCGTCTAAAGCGCGACAATTTGGAGCCAAATTGTGATGTTGGGCTCACCATCGATAGCACGCGATTCGCCGACGAGATGGTGGAGATCTACTCGAAACTCCCATGAGCGAACTGAAGCCGAATCCACTTCCGCTCTCAACGCCGTTTCCACCCTCGCCACGCCGTGCGCCGCTTGGCACCGTTGCGAAGCCACTGCCAATCATCATCGACTGCGACCCAGGCCACGATGACGCGATGGCGCTTGCCGTTGCATTTGCCCGTCCAGAACTGAAGGTGCTCGGCGTTACCGCCGTGGCTGGCAACGCATCACTGCCAAAGACCTACGAAAACTTGCGACGCACCCTTGCGCTTCTCGGCGCAAATGATGTGCGCGTTGCCGCTGGCGCCGCTGTGCCACTCGTGCGACCACTCTGGGTTGCGCCGTACGTGCACGGCGATTCGGGGCTTGATGGGGCAGAGCTTCCAGAGCCGACCGGCATCGAGCATGCCGCAGGCGCAGTGGATTTGATCGCAACGCTGCTTCGTGAAGCGAGTGAGCCGGTGACCCTTGTGCCACTCGGCCCGCTGACCAACATTGCAATCTTGCTCCGCGACCACCCTGAGCTGAAGGCAAAGATTGCGCACATCTGCTGGATGGGCGGTGCGATTGCCGAGGGGAACGTTACGGCCTCGGCGGAGTTCAATTCGTATGTTGATCCTGACGCTGCATCAATTGTGTTCGCTGCCGGAATCCCGATCACCATGGTCTGCCTCGATGCAACGCACCGTGCGCTTACGGGCGAAGCGGCGATGAAGCGACTTGATGCGGCGGGAACGCTGCCAGCGAAGATCTTCGCCGACCTGCTGCGATTCTATGCAATCTTCCACAAGGATCGGTACGACTGGCCAGCATCGGCCGTGCATGATGCGGTGGCGGTGGCACACCTCGCCGTGCCGAACCTACTGGCGCTGGTGCACGCCGCTGTCGACGTTGAGCTCGGCGATCTTGCTCGTGGCCGAACGATTACCGACTGGTATGGCGATCGCCTTAAGCAGCGAGGACGCACTCCTGACGTCGATGTGGCGGTCGGTGTGGATGCCGAGGCATTCGATCGCGTTCTGGTCGACGCGATCCTCTCGTTTAAGTAGCGCTAGATCCGGGCGCGGAGCTCCGCGAGGATCCCTGGGATCGCCGCAGAAATTTCTGCGGCCACACGTTCGTACGCGGCCGGCGGATGCCCCCACGGGTCATCGAGATCGCGACCAACGGCAGACGGATCAAAGTCCCTGAGTAGGCGGATCTCAGGTTGCCGCTCTGCCATGCGGATGATGGCGCGACCATTCCGAAGATTTGCCTGGTCGGCGGCAAATACCAGATCATGTGCCGCTGCCATCGCTGGCGTGAAGAGGCGTGCCTGATGGGCGCTGCGCAGGCCCCGGGCGCTGAGCAGCGCGGCACTAGTCGGATGCATCCCTTCGCCAGTGTGCTCATCGGAGGTGCCAGCGCTGGAGACCGCCACGTGTCCAGCGAGGAGCGGATCAGCACTGATTGCTGCCTCAATGAGCACCTCGGCCAGGGGGGAGCGGCAGATGTTGCCGTGGCAGAGGGCGAGGATTCGAAGCATCCTCGGAGCCTAGCGGATCGCCTCTCTGGCGGGCTCTAGGCTCGTGGTGCGTGGGGGAGCCGCGTTCGGTATCCTATGCAGAGGCACGGCGGGGTAGCTCACCGGTAGAGCAGGGGATTCATAAGCCCTTGGTAGCAGGTTCGATTCCTGCCCTCGCTACCATGCACCTTTCGGCAAGACGGAGAACGGAGGCAACGTGATGGTTCCCAAGGCTCTGCGAAACGGTGCAGTCATGCTGATCCTGCTGCTGGGCACCGTTGTGCTCCTCGGCAGCGTGCTCCTTACCCCGGTCCCCGCAGCAACCAAGGACTACTCGGCATTCTTGGCCGAGGTTCGCGGCGGCAGCATCGCCTCTGTCGTACAGCAGGACCAGATCCTCACTGTTACCAAGGCTGGCACTCCGCCGGAAACCTATGAGGTTCAGGTTCCAACACAGCTCACCGATGTGTACAACGACGTACGCGCCGCCGCGATCTCGGGCGGACGCAGCCCCGATAGCGTGACCTTCGGCGCAAAGAAGCCTGACGACTCTGGCCAGCTTTTCAGCCTGCTGATCAGCGCACTCCTCCCAGTCCTCCTCATCGGTGGCCTCTTCGTCTTCATGATGCGTGGTGCCCAAGGGCAGAATAATCAGGCGATGAGTTTCGGCAAAAGTAAGGCCAAGATGTTCATCGCCAACAAAACTCCCGTCACCTTTGCCGATGTCGCAGGCGTCGAGGAGGCCAAGGTCGAGCTGGAAGAGGTCGTTGAATTCCTGAAGTTCCCTGAGCGCTTCGAGGCGCTTGGCGCCAAAATCCCGAAGGGCGTGCTCCTAATCGGCTCACCAGGCACCGGAAAGACGCTCCTCGCCCGCGCAGTGGCTGGCGAGGCCGGCGTGCCATTCTTCAGCATCTCTGGCTCCGAATTCGTGGAGATGTTTGTGGGCGTTGGCGCTTCGCGCGTGCGCGACCTCTTTGATCAGGCGAAACGCAACTCGCCGTGCATCGTCTTCATCGATGAGATTGATGCGGTCGGCCGTCAGCGTGGCGCCGGACTCGGCGGTTCACATGACGAGCGCGAGCAGACGCTCAACCAGATTCTGGTCGAGATGGATGGTTTCGAGACGGGCACGAACGTGATTATCATTGCCGCAACAAACCGCCCTGATGTGCTTGACCCAGCGCTCCTGCGCCCAGGCCGCTTTGATCGGCAAGTTATCCTTGACCGCCCAGACCTCAAGGGCCGCCTTGCAATCCTGCAAGTGCATGTGAAGGGGAAACCGCTCGACAAGACGGTGAACCTTGAAGAGATCGCACGTCGATCCCCGGGGTTCTCGGGAGCAGACCTGGCTAATCTCATGAATGAGGCCGCGATTCTCGCCGCACGTCGTAGCAAGCGCACCATCGGGATGGAGGAGTTTGCTGAGGCGCTTGATCGCGTAATGGCTGGGCCTCAGCGCAAGAGCCGTCTCATTACCGGGCCAGAGAAGCAAATCATCGCCTACCACGAGGGTGGTCACGCGGTGGTTGGCCGCATCCTTGAGAAGTGCGATCCGGTCAGCAAGGTGACAGTGATCAGCCGCGGAATGGCGCTCGGCTACACAATGAACCTGCCGACCGAAGACCGCTATCTGCAGAGCAAGAGCGAATTCGAAGACAAGATCGCTGCGATGCTTGGTGGCAACGTTGCCGAGCAGCTGGTGTTTGGTGACACTACAACCGGCGCATCGAATGACATTGAGAAGGCGACCGACCTTGCGCGCAAGATGGTCACGCGATTCGGCATGTCCGAGAAGTTGGGCACCGTTACGCTCGGGCGTCAAGATGAGATGATCTTCCTTGGCCGCGAGATGTCAGAGCAGAAGAACTACTCCGAATCGGTAGCGAAGCAGATTGACGAAGAGGTCCGCGCAATCATCGATCGTGGCGCGGTGCGCGCGCGGGAGGTGCTCACGAAGCACCGCGATCGCCTGGATGCGCTCGCAGCGAAGCTCATTGCCGAAGAGACCGTAGAGGGAGAGGCGTTTGAGACGCTCTTCGCCGACCTTCCTCCAAAGCCTGCGGCGTATTCGGGCCTCCTTGATCGACTTCGCGCAGCCGGAATTTCGATTCCGACCGCGGCTGTAGAGCCAAAGGCTGAGCCGGTGGTAAAGCCGGGCCCTGGCGGCGCGGCGGCGGGGCAGCCAGCCTGATGGCGTATGCCCCAACGCTCGCCTGGAAGGGGCTAGAGGGACCGGAGGAGGCGCACCTCATTGCGACCGCCGCCTCGCGGATGGCGAAGTATGCCGA
>Ga0194041_10000696_pt1 | contig 13804 bp, 14 predicted proteins | sample JunL449m_MetaG_FD_160082 | JGI IMG/M metagenome (GOLD analysis project Ga0194041, IMG submission 160082) | Anoxic zone freshwater microbial communities from boreal shield lake in IISD Experimental Lakes Area, Ontario, Canada - Jun2016-L442-9m | ecosystem: Environmental > Aquatic > Freshwater >...
TAATATATGTTAGATTTGTATAATGTAAAATATTCAAGAGAAATTCTAAAAAAAAATATATATGCGCTTCATTTGTTATCTATTTTAAAAACGCAAAAAATTGATTGTACCTTTGCAGCACGATATATTTTAAATCCAAAATACCAGTTGTTGAAAGAAGAACAAGAAATTACTTCAGAACAAGTATTATTTTTTCAACCACATATCTTGAAAAAAGACCTTGAGAGAGAAATAGAATTATATGATTCTGATGAGGATAGTGTTGATAATTTTGAGATTATTTCAAAAAAAGACTTAGACGATTAAAAGATGTTAAAAAGAAACGAGTGTTTGAATGTCCATCATTTTTGCAGAAGACAATTGAGGAAGTTGTTTAAATCTTTTTTTTTTTAATAAACCACGCATATTTTGTAGCAATGTGTTCCATGAAATAAGTGGATTTGAATTAAGCGTTTCAATAAATGCCCAACTCATCGCTCCTTGAAAGGTATTGTTTATATAAGCATCTGCACTTATTTGATTATCATTGCACCCACTGAGCATAATTACATCGCGATTTAATATAGGAACTCTTTTATTTTCTGTTAGTTTATTATAGTTTAAACTATCTAAATAATTATAACGAAGGTCCATTACTGTCCCACTATAACAGCTGTCAAACAATGCAAATAATTTGACATTTTCGGGCAAATAATCTTCAATCGTTTTTTTTAGTACATCATCTTTAATAGGAATAAAATCAACCGGTATAATTAACTCGTCATACCCATCGGTTTCATCCTTGTTTGTGTCTCTTGTATAAGAACCGTGACCACTATATTGAAAAAACAATGTGTCTCCGGCTTTTGAATTAACTAATAAGTTTTTAAATTCGTTTAGTATATTATCATAAGTTGGTTTAACATCTGTGTTGTCTGTTAGCATGGTAATATTATTAAAATTATACGCAGCGCTTAATTTTTGTGAAACATTTGTTACATCATTTATGCATCCACTTAATTCTGAACTTGTATTTACATAATTTATACCTATTAATAATGCATATTTATTTCCTATATTTTCAACAGAGGGTTGTTTTTTCTTATCTATTAATGCTTTATTTTGTAAAAATTGGTCTCTTATCTTTTTAACATTTTCTGAATGATTTTTATTTTTATTTTCTAATATAATTGACAAACGTTTATTATTATTATGTATTTGTTTTATTTCTTCTATTTTTTGTATATGCCTGTCAGTTACTCTTTTAAGTTTATTTAAATACTTTTCAGTTAGTTTTTTTTTATTTAAACTCATATTATACCATATACGTATAACATTTTTTTAACAGATAAAATAATTTGATTTTGCGCAATAAAAAATGTCTAATATTTTTATACTAGATATTTTTTGGTTTTATTTATTTTTTATCTATTTTTGTTTATAATTTTATTTTTATCTATTTTGTTAATATTTGTATATTATTTTTTAAGCCACAGTAGCAACGACCTCCTTGACTGACTTTGCAAAATGAGGGCTCATGAACTTTTGAAGGTTGAAGTAAGTGAGCTCATCAGTCTTACTGAGCTTCAAAAGAGAAGCAAGCTTGGCATCCGGGATAATCTTTCTGCCATTCTCCTTGTCCTGGAGATTGTGCTTGCGGATATAATTGTTGATCTCGCGGGTGACCTCTGTTCTGGCCATCTCGCAACCGGAAGGCTTCTCCAAAAACTTGGAAAGCTCCTCACTAATTCTTGTGGGCTTGACAAAGCCTGAAGGAGCACGGTTTCCGGCCTTGCGCTTTCTCTTGGAGTTTTGCTTTTGCGCAACCTTTAACTCACGAGTCCACTTCTTCTCTAGAACACGGTACTCAGTCTTAAGGGTAGAAATCATAGTGCCCAATTGCTGGAGCTTGGCAATAAACTCATTTGATTGCTCGGTAAGCTGAACATCCACATCTCCCTCCACTTGAGAAACTGTCTCTGGAGCAGAAAGAGTAATAGACACAGAAGCGGTCTCGGGAGAGGGTGTGGGAGCAGCAACTGTCTTGGCAGTTCTGGGCTTCTTCTCCTTTACAATCTTTTCAGGAACCACATTTGCAGAAACAACAACTGATTCGGGAGCGGGGGTAGTCTTGGTAGTTTTAGTAGTAGTACTATTTCGTGCCATTGTATTATACTATATCTAAATAAATACTTTTTAAGTGTTTTAACGCAAATATTATTTATTGTTACCGTAATATATAATAAATGTTCTTATAAAATCTAAAAATCTAAAGTCTAAAATACAGAAAATGATTGAAATAACCATGGAAGCGATGTTGCGGCACTTTGACTTACCATACATAATGCTCCTAAAACATAATAAGACCCTAAAGTTCGCGAATCATTATTAATTCCGGTATTTACAAATTTTTCACAAACATTTAATATATGTTTTTGGACATTGTGAATATCTGGTTCAGATTGAATATATCCAACATGCAAATTCGCAAATGGCATTCCGTTCGGAGGACAAATATTTCGTTTTATTTCTAAAGTTAATTGAGCTCTATAATTCCAAATATCTATCAATTCCATTGTAAATTTTATTAGCTGATTACGATTTAAAGAGAGAAACCACCTTGAATCTGTATAATTTCCCAAAGAATCCATTTCCTGAAATAATGACAAAGCAGATAATTCTACTGATTTTGGTTTACTAATTTCATAATCATTTATAATAGACAAATTAATTTCAATGCGTAATATTTTGCTTAATCGTATCAATGTTTTTATATTTTTATTCACAAAATCCGGAATTTCATTTCTGTTATAAGGGTTCAATATTTTTCCATTTTGGCCATTTTTATTTTTGAAAATTAAATTATAAATAGAAACCAAGTCAAATCCATATATAAATCCATCTACATCTTTGTAACTAAAAAATTGAGAATTTGATAATTCACTTAACTCTTCCATTGTAACAAAATCAGTTGCATTATTACATAATTTTCGGTTTTTAAAACCGGGACCATGAGAGAAATTATATTTTTTCTGGATTAATCCACGAACATTTTTTTGAATTTTAATGATATATGAGGATAAATATAAATAAATATATATTCGGGTGATAAGTTCCTTTTTGTTTCCACTTATTTTTAATTTATAATTTTTAGCAAACAGTTTTAGCTGTTGAACATTATAATTATATTTAGTTAATTCATTATAACTATGTATGGTAGGCACAATGATGTTATCATTTTCTATTTTATATAAATTATTCACCGCGGGGATTTTTTTTTCACAGTTATTTGAAATAACTGTAAGGTATTCGTCTATTAAGTATTGTTTATTTTCTAATGGTTTCTTCATATAGTTATATTAGATTTTTCTTTTTGAGTATTTTTTTATAATAATATAATTTCCTAAAAGATAAAGTACATGTTTAAATATATCCTTACGATAAACGAGTTCAATAAATAAGTTTTGTAATTAATTTTTGTATTTAATCATTTAAAAAAAAATTGATTTAAAGGTAACCCAATAATATAAACCATATACAAACACAACATGGCTGACGATAGAATCATTGACGGAACATTATTGAATATGAGTGATATTATGTATTCTGCACCAAAGGCAACTGCCCAAGGCGCAAAATCAGTAAATATGTTAAATAAGAAAACAAAAACGTATCTAACATTATCCACTCCATTGTTGCTAACATGGGGAGCAAGTGATTTTGTGGATGAAAAAACAGGTGTTCGTGATGGGAAATTTTCAATGTCACTTCAATTCCCAAGCGATGAATATGCAAATGATGATACACGCGCGTTCTTTGCAAATATGAAGGCACTGGAAGATAAAATCAAGGCAGATGCTCTCATTTATTCCAAGGAGTGGTTTGGAAAGGTACAGAAAAGTGCAGAAGTGATTGATGCGCTATGGACTCCTATGCTTAAGTATCCAAAGGACAAGCAGACGGGTGAATATGATTATAATAAGAAGCCAAACATGAAAATTAAGCTTCCGCAGTGGGAAGGCGTATGGAAGTCAGAAATTTATGATGAAGATAATAATAAATTATTTCCTAGTACAGAAAATTTGCCGGTTACTCCTCTAGATTATTTAAAGAAGGGTGCAAATATTGCCTGTTTGATTCAATTTGCCGGAATTTGGTTTGTAAATGGTAAATTCAGTGCAAGTTGGAAGTTGGTACAGGCAATGGTTCAGAAGCCAAAGGATAGTTTGCAAGGGAAGTGTTTTATTAAGTTGAAGAGCGCAGATAAGGAAAAGTTGCAAAAGCAAGTTGTATCAGAGTGTGATGCGGATGAACATGTTGCAAGTACTATTGTGGATGACAGTGATAATGAGGAAGAGGAACTACCACAACCTCCTCCACAAGTATCTCAACCAGTTGTAGAAGAAGCTGTTGCAGAAGAAGAGCCTAAGGTAATCAAGAAGAAGATTGTCAAGAAGAAGTAAAGTTAAATATAAAAACATAAAAATAAAACAAAATCAAAACAAAAATAAATAAAAAAGTAGCGCAATAGTAGTATAAGTAGTTTAGATTTTGATTACCTTAATTATTAACAAAAGTATATGTGCATTTTATTTTTTTACAAAATCTAAAAAATAAAATACTTAGTTGTCGTAATCATTAATTTTATATTTTTACATTTTTACAAATGTAATCTTTATAATAATATCTCCTTTTTCGGTGATATCATACATATTATTCTCATTTATTCTTGTCAATCCTTCTTTTGGTATTCTATAATATTGTTGTCTTTGAATATGTAATTGATTTATTGGAATATGAAATTCTTTTTTTCCTATTAAAAAGGAAATGCTTTCTTTTTCTTTCTCTCCTTCTACATCATTATAATAATTAAATGAATTTTCTATTTTGCTTATAGGAACTTCTATTTCATAATAAATATTATTGTCTTCATCTATTTGTATATTTTTTGGTAATTCGGGCTCGCATAATACAATTATTTCACACCCCGACCCATCAAAATACAACTCGTTATGCCACAAAGGAACTAAATATAAGGTATCTTCCACAAATAATTTATATACATTATTTTCAAATAAATCATCTATGCTTGGATTTAATTTGTATACACAATCATCATCACACTTTGTTAAAACAATATGTTTTATTTTTTCTAAAAGCTCATCATTTAAATGAAAAATATAACGATACTTGGAGAGAAAAGTATATACACCAAGAGAGGATTCCTTATCCAAATCTTCAAATAATTTTACAGAAATATTTTTACATCCAATAACAATGTCTTTCACAATTTTTATAATAAATTCATTATATTTTCCATCCATAAGTCCCCTCATAAAAATATGCAAAATGTCCATATAAATAGGGGAAGAGGTATCATCATCGGGGTTTTGTTCTTCTTCTCCAAAATCTTCCGTTAAATGGGACATTTCTCTCTTTAAAAAATCGTATGCTTCTTTAATTTGTTTGAATTTTTCATTGGATTCGGGAGTATTTCCATTTTTGTCTGGATGGTGTATTAGTGCTTGTTTTCTATATTTTTTCTTTAAATATATCAAATTAAAATTTTTGTCGGATATATTTAATTCCATTTCTAATAATTTAAATGCAGTTGTATAATTCATTATTCTATTTATTTTATTTAGTCATATTACGCTTTAAGTAATAATATTTTTATTTGGTTATTATATATATTTATATATAATAATGCCTGCGTATAAAGATCAATATATAATATGTTATTTTCATATATGTCAAAAAAATGGATGGGACAGGTCGTTTGACTATATAATGTATGCAATAAAACAAAATCATTTATATGATGCAATACATGAAATAAGAGTTGGAATTGTAAATGATTGTGACCATATTATACCCAATGAAAGATTTAATGACCCCAAAATAGTTATTGTTTTACATAAAAATGCAATAGAATATGAACGTCCCACATTATGTCATATGCGTGAATATTCTGATACAGATAACCCAAATACAGTGTATTTATATTTGCATACAAAAGGAATAAGTCATTTTGGAAAAGAGACGGAACCATTTGTAAAAGATTGGATTGATTTATTATTATATTGGAATGTAACAAAATGGAATCTTGCATTAGTATGTTTAAAAAAATATAATACATATGGATGTAATATTTTTAATAATAATGGAATAATGCATTATTCTGGTAATTTTTGGTGGGCCAATAAAAGTCATATACAAACATTACCTCAAACAATTGGGGATAATTATGTTGATCCTGAAGATTGGATAGGTATAAATAATACCAATATGTGTAATATTTATTCTAGTGGATTAGCTGGGGGTGGGAATTATTTTCATGCTTGTCCTAGAACAAAATATATTATACCAGGTAATTTTCAAATGGCTATATATAAAAAAGAAAATAAACATTTGGAAAATCTTGATTTTGAACAAATAATATGTCATTATTTACAAAATCGTAAACATAATTTTAATTTTATATAATACCTCCAGGTAAATGATGAATGATTTTTACTATAAATAACAAATAATTTTCCAAATGATATATAGGGCGATAATTATTGTTATAATATTGGAAAAAAGTATACGTTTTTAAGATAATATCAGTAAAATCTTTTTGTTGAATCACATCTTTCTCAATTAGAGTAGATAAAATATACCATATACAATCATTAATATCTAAATTATAAATAAAAATATCATACAAAAGGTCACGAAAAGATAAAAATTGTATATCTTTTATATCCATCATAGTGTTAATGATTTTATTACAAATTAATTTATGTTTCATCATTAAATTAGTATTGGAAACATACATATTTTTAATATTTGTAATAGTATCTATTTTTACTTGCTTTGATAATTTTGTTTTCAGACAGTTATTATACAGTGTTTTTGTAGGCCTATTTAGATGAATTATTTCACAACAATTTAAAATACTGTCCGGAATGAAACTAATGGATTCTGTTATAATAAAAAATGTAATATTCACAGAACTATTGTAGTTTTTTTGCATATAACTATAAAAATTATCCAATAACTCATTATGAATTTCATGAAAATACTTACATACAATAATTCCGTATTTATCATTTTTTGCAGATATAATATCTACAATTTGCTGATAAATCTCATGCCATAATAATTTTGAATTGCATCCTAATAACGACATGTCAATCTCATAGTGTATATCACTTATTTTAAAGAAATAAGGCTGTTTATTAAACAAAATACTAATTTTTTTTTCGTATTTTAATTCAGTTGGACTATATTTTTTAATAGATTTTAGTAATTGAGTATATTTCCCTACTCCACTAGGACCATAAAAGATTACATTTTTTAAATCGTGTAAAGAAACTGGGAAATTTGCATATACTTTATCCAACGATGGATGCAAATCGTGTTTTTTGTTTTCTGTTACATATTCTTCAAAATGTGTTTCATAAAATTTCATAATAAGTTATTGAATATATTATTATCTTTCTTTATTTTTAATATAAAATAATACTTTATACATTATTTTGTATTAGTAGGTATATTGCTTAAAAACATTTTTAACTCTAATATATAAACATAATTAATATGTATATGATTAAACAGATAGAACAATGTGATAATAATTATATATATTTTTGTGACCCTATTAAAAATAATATTATGCCCGAAAGTATTTTTATTAAAATATTATACTCTAATTACAATGTCATTTTTAATGGTGTTTATTTAGAATTGCGATTTGTGGATTCATATTTTGAAAAATATTATAATAAATATAAATATAGTTTCAATATACAAAATAAATCAAATCAAGATATAATACATAAAATGAAAAATATGGAAGAAGATATATTAAATAAATATTCGGTAAATGATAAAATACCTCAATATAAAATATACGAACACATCCGTTGTGGAAACATCAAATTATTTTGTGATAATAGCCCCAAACCATCTAATGTAATTGTGCTTAAAATTTCGGGAATATGGGAGACACAACTGAATTATGGGTTAACCTATAAATTTATAAATTTTAATAAAGACTCCTGAGAGCCTAGTATTATTCTCTATTATCCGTCTGTGGTATAATACTTCAACACAGTAAATAATATAATTAGAGATATAAAATTCAATACGCCTACAAGATATGCCATACTAGAAGTCGTTTTAGGTAATTTATTGGATGTTTGAAAATTAGAAGTATTTATACCATTATATATGATGTACGTTTGAAGCAAAAGCAAAATAGAAGAAATAAAACTGAATGTAGTATAGTTACTAGATACATGCCCATCAGAAATATTTGTTTTGTATTTTATTACTAAATGCAATAATACCGATAAAATGAATAACATCAAAAGAAAAGGGCCAATATTGGTTAATAAAGTAACTATTGATTGGTTAGCAGTTGGTAAATTATAAAATTTATTAATAACATATAATAATATCATTAAAATACTTATGCCTAGTGTAGAGTATCCTGCCAATAAGGCATCTATCGTAATATGCCCTGTAGTTGCAAAGGATATACAAAACATTATAACACTTGCCATTATAAATGATTTAAAAACAGATGAGAACCAGTCCATATATTATAATATTATTTTATTAAATTTATTATAATAATATATTTGAGATATTGATATATTGAGATATTGATATATTGATATATTGAGATATTGAAATATTGAAATATTGAAATGGTATATTTTATATTAAATAATATTTTATTATATATATTATTATGAAACATGCAAATGAACAAAATATACCAAATTATTTAAATGTAAATACAAATCATCCACTTATTTATGATTCACATAATTATAACTCTATTCAAAAGTTTATTACAATTAATTCTCAAGACAGAGATATTAATAAATACCCATTTGCGAATCAATTTGAAGTAGAATTACCGCAAGATTATTTAAATGTACTAAATATTTCTGTATATAATTGGACCTTACCAAATAGTTATAATGTATTTAGTGATAAACTACATAATATTAATATGACTTTTCAAATAAATAATCCATATAATCCAGGTGAGCATTCTTTAAGCGACCCTTTACAAAATTATATATTTGAAGCACTTGTGAGTAACATGTATAATAACTATACTATAAATATTTCTAATGGTAATTATACCTCTAATGAAATGGTCACTGAATTAACAAATAAATTTAATTATGCAGTTAGTGAATATATTATCAATTATTTCACAGAAAAGGGATATACTAGTCAATTATCAGATTTTATTGCAAATGGATATTATCAAGAATTTGTAATTGTATACAATAAAGTAAAAAAAAATGTGTGGTTTGGTAATAGAAGCAGTGGTTTTACATTAACAAATAGTATAGCAGTAAATAATAATAAAAATATCTTTCAAATACAAAATTGTGGTGCAAAATATGGGTTAATTCATCCAGATGATAACGAATATGGTCTTCCTAAACATTTAGGCCTTACAAAATTAGATGAATACTCTATTAATTCTCCATATAATGCAGATTTAACTAAATTTTTTTACCTTACAGGAAGTTCAAGTGATTGGTTAACACCAAATCCATTATTACCCGGTTCTACAACAAGTTTTATTGAGGCAACCAATAAATTAGAGCTGATTGGTCCAGACTCTTTTTATATAGAAGTATATGGATATAGTTGTATAGATGAAATGTACCCGTATACTGAAAGTAAATTTACAAATCAAACAAATCAAACAAGTGGAATAATAAACGCATCTTTAATGAAAATACCTGCGCCAATTATAACCGAGGATGTTAATTATATAAGTGGACAGGTATCTTCACAGTTTTTTCCGTATCGGTTTTTTAATCCTCCAGTAGATAGATTAAGAAAATTACTTGTTAGATTAAGATATCACAATGGTTCATTAGTAGATCTTGATAATTTTAACTATTCTTTTATGATAAAAATTTTAACACTAACTCCACAAATTAATAAAATCATTACGGTGCCTCATTAAAGTTAATATAACACAACAATAATAATATAAAAGATATTTATAAAAATATAATATGGAAGACATGAAAAAGATATACACAATTATCTAAAACCCAAATACCCTTATATTACTTTTATAACATCCAGAGATTTTACAAATAAGTTATTTTGGAGAGACAACGAGAATGTTATTTGTAATGGGAGAGAAGCCATGGTTGATATGCTATGTTTATCAAAATGTAAAGTTGTATTAAAAGTATCATCTGCGTTATCTGCTTTTTCAAAATTAATAACCCCTAAACTAAATATATACAGGTTAAATGCATTAAAAATGTTTACAGACATTCCGTATTTTCCTGATGCATATATTCCCCTTTTAGAAAAAAATGAAAATTATACAGAAGAATGTAATAAAATTTTAGATAAAATACAACTATACGAGTGGTCAAACTATCATAAGGAAAAATTTAATAATTTTTATTATAAGTTAAGATAATGTATAATTAATAAATACGATATGTGTCACGAATCCAACTTGTCAATACAGCTAATTCACATGTAATAGAGTTTTCCGGGAATTTTTGTAAATCAAAAAATTGCGCCTTTTTCATTTTGGGAGTTTTAAAAAATATATAGTTCCCCTTTTTACTTTTTCGTATAGTAATATTGTCAGTGACTTCTCTCAGAATATTACTTCCTTCTTCTAAAAATGGTTCTACCTCTTGTAAAGAAATGCTTTCCACCGGACGGTTCCCTAATTCTTTTAATGTTTTACTATTTTTTCCCCATGTAACATACAATCCAAATTTTCCCTTTTTAAGAATAACCTGTTCATTTTCATATAATCCTAGAATCGTTTCAGTTATTTTTTTCTCAGTTCTCTCTACAACTTCTTCCAGAGAATAATTTCCATTTTCTAATTCGTGAATATCCAGTTCTTTTTTCGCAGATTTAAATGTTACCTTTTCTTTATTATTTTCTTGTTCTGTACATTTTATAACAGGTCCATATTTTCCAATAACATAACTATGCGTCTCATCAATGACATATTCTTTCTTTTTTAATTCACCTATATTTTCTATATAATGCCTAATTTGTTCATTACATGTATGACATAAGTGCGTACCAGTTTCACCCCCTTGTGATATTTTATCTAACCTTTCTTCCATTTCTTTCGTATAATCATATTGAAAAATACTACCAAAATGTTTTTCTAAAAAATCCATTACAATAATTCCTAGTGATTGAATAACCAATTTTCCTTTTTCGTTTCCAAATTCTCTCTTGGATTTTATTTCAAATATCTCGTCATTTTCTAATTCATAATCTTCACATGTAATTGTTTTCCCTTTTATATCTTCCTTTTTCACATATCCTCTTTCTTGTATTTTATCTACCAACATGGAAAATGTAGATGGTCTTCCAATTCCCTTTTCTTCTAACAAATGAACTAATCGTGCCTCAGTATAATGTTGTTTGGTATTTTTCATAGTCACCTTAGAAATCATTTTTTTATAAGGAATAGTTTCTTTTTGTTTTATTGTTTGCAAATAAGTGTAGTCTTTGCTTTCTTTATCAAATTTATTTTTCACAATTCGCCATCCAGGGAAATGTATTTGTTCGCTCGTATATTGAAATGTTAGTTTGGAATAAGCAGATATTTCAGCCTTGATACTAAAAAATTTTGCAGAAGCCATGCAACTCTCCAATGTGTTTTCCCAAATTAATTTATACATCCTCTTCTCTTTATTTTCCAAGTCCAAAGGAAGTTCCAAGAGAGAAATGTTCGTTGGACGAATAGCTTCGTGAGCGGTTATTTCTTCTTTTTGATTTGCATCTTGCTTTGGGGTATCAATAGTTTCATTCTCTCCTATAACTGTTAAAAGACCTATATTTTCACTGATATAAATCTCTTCATAATTTTTAATAATATATCGTTTTGTACTGTTAATAAAATCCTCGCTATATTTTTTACTGTCTGTTCTCATATAAGTAATGTATCCTAACTCATATAATTGCTGACATATTTTCATTGTTTCTTTGGGGGATATATGAAGTTCATTGCTCGCAATTTGTTGCAATCTAGAAGTAGTAAAAGGCTCGGGTGCAGATTTAATTACTTCGCGTGGAGCACTTACAGTATACATATGTGGATGGTCACATGAATTATCTAAGAAATCTTCTACTTCCTCTGAAGTCTCAAACTGTTTATTTAATTCAAATGGAATATGTAAATTGGTAAAATATCCAGTTGTATTATATACTTTTTCCTCTTGAGTCTGTTGAATATCCAAATAATTTTCATAAATAATTTTTAATGCGGGTGTTTGACATCGTCCAGCAGATAAGGCTTTTGCAGATTGACTAGAAATGCATTTCCATAATATGGGAGAAATAAGAAACCCGACTAATAAATCCAAAATTTGTCTAGTTTGCTGAGCATATACAATATTCATATCAATTTTTCTTGGTGAATGGATCGCCTTTTGCAAAGCAGCTTCCGTGATTTCATGAAATACGATGCGTGGGGTAGTATTTACATTTAAATCAAACAATTGACATATATGCCATGCAATAGCTTCCCCTTCACGGTCATCATCTGTGGCCAAAATAACTTCATCCGTGTTTTGAATTGCCTTTCGCAATAATTCTATTTGTTTCCTTTTAATAGAATTATCTATTATTGTATAATTGCAAGCAAAATTATTTTTGATATCAATGTTTTGGAGAGAAGTCAATTCTCTCAAGTGACCAAAACTAGCCATACATTTATATCCTCCGCCCAAATATTCTTCTATTTTTTTGCATTTGGCAGGAGATTCAACAATAACCAAACTTTTTGTTGTATTATATTTTGGTGGCATGCTATTTTATATATTATAGCATTCACGCGTTATGTTTAAATCTTATTATAATAGTAAAAATATTATTATAATAAATGATGAGGTATAAATCTGACTTACTCTACTATATCGTCATAAGTTAAATTGTGATGCGGGTTGAATAACACATATTCTTTAATATTCATTTTGTATATAATTAAATCAGGAAACCAAAAACTTTTTTCGTTTTTTTGAAGAACACCTTCTATTTTATATTTTGGAGGTAATAATTTACATAGGTTATTTAATGCATACTTATCCAAATAATATATACTTAAACGGTTGTATTTTAATTTCGTATTTGTTTTATTCAATAGATAATAATAATTTATTTTTTGAGTTAATTTAGTTATAATACTTGCTCCACCTCTCATCTGTATGTCAATAACTTTATTTTTTATTAAAAATTTCATCAACTTCATAAACTGATATTGGTCTTCAATATTTAAATGTCCATATGCAAATGCAAACTCATAATATGCTCTTTCATTTTGTGTCATATTTAGGTAGTCATGCGTTATATTTGAATCTGCTAGTTTCTTTTGAATCTTTTCCTTTTCTTTTTCAGAAATATTAATGTTTAACGCAGTGTTTAGTACTTTTGTTGAATTATTACGAAATAACTCTCTTATAAAAGACTCATTTTTTTCATTTATAATTATTAAATTCGTTTCTTTTTTAATTTTCCATTTATAAATGTGTAATTCTTTTGTTTTATATATTTTGGCTTGTTCGTAATCGCCAAACCAACTTATATTTTCAAAAGAACACCCATCATTAGTAATCGTCTCTGTTGTTTTACTATGTTCCAAAAGTTGTTCGCCTGAATATTTTTTTGCTCCATAAAAAAAATATCCTCTGGGAATTTTTCTAATACTTATTTTTGATAATCCCTGTTTTTTTGTGGTATTATTTTTTATTTTTTTATTTTTTTTTGTAATTGATTTTCCCATATACTATACATATAAATAAGT